>JAABUL010001028.1_pt1 | contig 55768 bp, 55 predicted proteins | sample 5559151 | NCBI WGS metagenome assembly JAABUL01 (sample SAMN10711876, study PRJNA513368) | rock metagenome | isolation source: Antarctica rocks | place: Antarctica: Victoria Land, Pudding Butte sud
ACATAACCACCATATGTACGAACATATGGTATGCAGCTAATCTATATGTATATGGTGTGTAAGCTCCAATCCATTACATATGGTGACACCACACCATAAAACACCACACCACATCCCCGCACTGGGCACGGTGAACTTGAACACCCCATTCACGTTCGCCGTGATGACCTCTGAAGTGCTCTCCACAACATTGACGCCAGTGAACGGATCGTTGTACGCCCAAGGGTCGCCTTGAGGTTGCGTGCACATGCCAAGCACAGCTTTGGTTCCGTTTGCTACGCCCTCGAAGGCCACTGTAACAGGGTCGTCGGCGTTTTTGGTGGTGTTGTATACTGCACCCTTCCATACCAAAGCGCCGTTCCGCTCCTCGTCTCTACCAGCGCCGTAATACATGGGCCCGTAGCCGGCTGGGCTCTTGACGGGCAAAGTGTGCGTGATCGGGTGGTGCGCGAAGAGGTCCCAGACGTACCAGCTGGTGCTACGGGTCGTTAAGGCCGGGTCCGCGGCGAATTGGACCAAGGTGATGGACCATTGCCAGCGGTTCATGTTGCGGAGGACAGGTGCGTAGAAGGTTCCGAGCACGCGATCGGCGTTGCGCTCGTAGCCGATCATGCTGATGGCTTCACCGACGGAGCCGATCCACCATTGGAAGGGGTGGCTGGGCGGAGTAGTTAGCAAGATGAGAGGAGAGGAGGGAGATGGAGGGGAACAGGGCTTACAGGAGACCTTCCCACTCTGTGCCGTTATTTACGCGTACGGCCGCGACTTCGCCAACGATGTGGCGGACAGTCTACAACACGTCTGTTAGCAGTGACTCAACCTGAACACAGAGCTCTACCCATTCCTGCTTACCTGATTATCGAAGCGGTTGAATTCCTCGACTAAAGCGTCTGGTTCGCGGTATGGATGCTGAACAACACCTGATCAGCCATGGATATCTTCAGTCAACGGGTTGACATCAGACTCACATAATCACCGATGAAAGGGTTCTCTGGCGGGTGAGTGTTGTTTCCGGTGCTGAAATCCCACGTAGAGCCCGAATACAGGATCTCGATATCAGGATACGCAGCGTTGATCGCTTGCTGGAAATCCGGGAACCGGTAGCGGAAGTAGGTGTTCCATCCCTTGTCTCCGCCAGCCAGCCAGTCTTCGTTGCCCACTTCGACGTACTCGAGGTTGAAAGGCTCAGGATGACCTAGCTCAGCGCGACGAGCGCCCCAGGTAGAGTCGACAGAACCGCGCACGAATTCTATTTCCTCCAGTGCTTCGTCGATGAATCGCTGCAATTTATCCTCGGGCGTGACGTCTCCATTGAGAGAAAGACCAGCGTACACGGGCAGCACTACCAAACCGGTTAGCCACGAGATTCTGGATTGTGAAAGTTTCCATGATGTTCACCGAACTCCGCGCCAAAGTCTTCTACCCATTCCAGATACTCTACCAATCCCAGACCATGGGTCTGCTGGTAGCCCCAGACACCTGGAAAGCCCGGTCGTTCGATGATTGGGCCGATAGAGTCTTTCCAATTCCAATACGTGCGGTTGTTGTTACCCTCGAGCATGTCGCCACCCGGGAACCGGATAACAGACGGACCGAACTCATACAGCGCATCCGCCAGATCTACTCGAAGACCATTCTTGCGATCTTTGAAGGTTGGTGGGAAGAGTGAGATGAAGTTGAAATCAAGGTAGCCGGAAGGAGCCCCCTGTATACTGTCAGTTTAGTTAACACCAGACCCGTACGTCGCGGGGACATACAGCAGCATCAAAAGTAATCGCAAGTGTGTTGTTGCTGTTCGGGGCATCTTTCGTCGGGATCAGCTCGTACGTATGCTCCGCCCATTCATTATCAGTTGTGCACTTCGATTCGACCTTCGCGGACCCGAAGACGGCGTCGGTCAGGTTCGATTGCAGCGAAGTGGTGAACTGGCCATGGTATTTTCCTTTGACCCAGAATGTTCCGGAGTACGGTTGTTGTTTCACATCCATGCCCCTAAGAACAGAAGCGTAAAAGGGTCAGCAGTGTCTAAGACAAGAATCACCCACAGACATATGTCAACGGTTACCCTTGTACCCATCCAAAACTCACCAGTAGCCGTCGTTCTCGAAGCCAACAACGCCTGCTCCCTTAGGAGGCTTGACACGCATCGAAGCCGGCAAAGCATTGGAATCCGCAAGCTCGTGGATGCTGAGTTTTGCGCCATTAATGCTATGATAGCCATCCGTGCTCACAGGGTATTTTCGAGAGTACTGGAAAGCTCGGTTGCGGATCAGTTCGGCATAGATGCCACCGTCGCCAGAGTTGTTGATATCTTCGTGCAGGAAGCCGTAGCTGGGGTGGAAGCGAACATTTAGCAAAGTGATTAAAACACCAGAAAGTTCGGTAACTCATACCGTGTCTGTCCGTAGCCTGTTGCATTCCCTCCGGACGAGCTCACTGAGATCTTGACAGCGGCTGTGCAAGCTACGCAGGCTGCTGCCACGAAAGCATACTTGAGGCCCACCATGATGGACGTTGAGGCAGACTAGAACTAATGGCGCACAAACGAGCCGTGCACAAAGACGGTCGATCGCGACCACATGGGCTGCAGCGACCTTTGTACATTTCGACGGAATAATACAATAACCGTCCCGCCCTCGACGTCAACAATGGAACGTGGTTCCTGAGGGTACCTGCCCTTGGGGCTCCCAGATTGAGGCAACGTGAGGCGAAGTCATGATGCCAAGAGTGTAATAAGAGTGTAAAACTGTATCCAAGACTTCCAGCAGATTTGGGATCTACATTTTATCCGGGGCATCTTTACGGCGGACTAAGTCGACCCAAAAGGACATGGAATTAAAAGTGAATGTAATTGGCTCCACAACGTAAGGACTATATACTATAAGTCACCGGCGTGATACTAGATCAAAAGGAGTAGTAGAGCGCCTATTGTATAGCGATAACTCGTGTCTATTCCATAAGAGGTAGCTATATACGTCGTCGCAATCTGTAATCCCTAAGATGCGGAACGGGTAAGCTAGGCCTAATCGAACCTAGCTTATTGAAATTAAGGTTACGGCTAATCGCGGGTGGCGGACGCTAGATAAGCAAACCCTAGTCGCGGATTAGCTAACTTATAGCTTTGTACGTAATTAGCTAACGCGACTAGGGTTTGCTTGTCTAGCGTCCGCTACCTATGATTAGCCGTAACCTTAATCTAAATTGGGCCTAGCTTACCCGTTCTAGAAGATGAGACAGAATCTATACGTGCGTATTCACCTCTCCTCACTTCGCCTACATTACTATATCTAGACTAGTCAATAACGACTAAGGGAGCGTTGTACAGACTATTCGCATTACGTAGTTACAAAAAAAGAGCTCTAACTAGCGTCGTCGACGCCACCGTGCTAGTCAAGCTATTTTAATTCCATGTCCTTTTGGGTCGACTCAGTCCGCCGTACATCTTGGCCGGGGAAATCGAACGACAAGGTAAACACATCTTTGGGGCTCTGTTCTAGGTTCCCAGAGTGAGACCTTCAAATTACCGGCACGTTACAGAATTCCCGGTGCGTAAAAAAGCTTAGGACAGCTGCGATCGGACGCCGAAGATGTACTCCGTAGAACAAGCCGCGAGGCTAGTTCTACTTTGGATGACAGGTACTGCTGCTTTCCTAATGCACGAAGCGGTAGTTTCGCATTGTATATCGACCACAGCAATTGTCCAGGCAATATATTGGCTTTGCTCCGCAGAAAGTCGATGTATGGAGTACAAAGCTTCCTGAGGTGTATTAAAGCGTCGGCCCAGTCTCGGATCTAATTGTGACAAGCAGCAGAGTCTGGACCTGCTTGTACCGCAACATCGTAGCGCACTTCTTGAGGTCGATCGATACCCATTGTTCGCAGGACGAGGCGCGAGAACGGAGGCCGGACATTCTGATTGGGCGTGAGTAGTAAGGAAATGATGGGTGGGCGAGAGACTGCGTGGGCGCAGATTATGGAAGAACGTGAGTCCCATTGGGGTCTTCTATCTTCTGAACGCTTTGGTGGTTCCGCCTGCAAACGGATTCGGCTGATAATAATACCGGCTATCGAGCGGTTTCAATTCGCTCCCGTTAAGAGGCTGTTGGTCGTCCGAGAGCTGTTCTGCTGATACGCCAATCTCGCCTGTTTCACAAATGTCAGCAACGCACTCTGCGATAACGCGCCAGCCCAACTCACCTCTAAAAATCTCCAGAGCGGAGATGAAGGGCAGTATAAGAATCAGCAAAGCGAGCAATTGCCCAAAGCTCCAACTCGACTCGCTCGACCCAGAGAGCTTGACGCCCTGCCCGCCTCCGAAAGCCGACGATACCATCACCACTCTGACCGCCGCTCCGATCGCCATTGCCATTAACAGCACCACCCCAACAGTCCTCACCACCTTGCCCCATGTCTGCCTCCGCATGTGCAGATACCACGTCGCTAGCACGAACGTGATAACCGTCACAGCAATAACCGCAATCGTGCCAACCACGCTGATCACCTTGTTGTCCCGAATCTGCTCCACCCCATCCACCCTCGCCTGGAGCACACACCCGATCGGGAGGGTCGGAGACATGTTCTTGACCACGCTTTGCAGCACGAATACCCCACACAATACGTTCAAGCCCAGGTTCACGAACATGAATCCCTGCCTTAGCCATCTCAACACCCAGTCGCGTTTGTAGTCTTGAACCAGCGCAAGGAGTGTTGCCAGGTGGGTGGCTGTAGAGAGAAGCGCAAGCATCCACACCACAAAAAAGTGGTAGGGCACCATAGAGTTCATTTTTGCAAGGCCAACGGCTTGAATGCCGATCCCTTCGATGATCTGCTGGTCGGAGAAGGAGCCGAGGAGTTTGCGGGAGATAATCTTCGGTGTGATGGGTCCAGCTGAGCGGAACTCTCCAAGAATGATGTAGGTGGAGAGGATGAGGGCGATGGCTGCGGTTATGATGAAGGCGAGGAGGACCTGCAAGTTGTGTCAGTCCAACAGATATCTGGGCTACAAGATGATGTGGTCTTACACCTGCACCTGCGACGCCAGCGTCGGTGGGAGTGGTAGGTGGTGCATTTGTGCAATCGAGGCTCATGGTGCTGGTATTGCCGTTGATGTTGGCGCGATCGCTTCGCCGGCTGTTGCGGATGCAAGATGCTCGACGAATGTGACCGTGGAATGAGGAAGGCAAATAAGTTCAGATGTCATGGTTGACAAGCGGCCGTTGCGCCCGCGGAGAGGTGAGGTCAGATCCATGTTTAGAAGCAAGTCTTACGACACTTTGTTTCACATTCTTGTTGCAGCAAGCGCTCAGCCCTTCGACAGAGAAGGTAGGATCGCTCGGCTGAAATTCGGTGTAGTTCAGAAGCGACCAACAACCATCTCGTCCCCAAACGATGATTCAAGGTACATATAAGGATGGGATAGTCGCAATGTATGTCGAGGGTTCGAAGCTACAACACTCAATGTGTATACACGATGAGCATACCCAGTTCGAGCACGCCGTGTCGTGTCGTAAGGACTACAGAAATGCAGGTGCCTAGATCCAGGAACTAGAACATTTCGACTGCCTAGAACCACCCTCTGATGTTGAAGCCAAGCTGGTCGACGCATCTGGTGGAGTCTATTCGAGAATTCGGATGGAATTGAAGCTGAAGGGTGGATCCGCCTAATGGTGCACTCGAAATCTTCGAGGCAGCAGCTTTTGCCAATGTGCTCATCAAAACCGCTCACTGCGAGGTCTAGTAGTAAGTTGTGCTTCCAAGTGCTCCTAGTTCTGTCAGATCGGGCTTGCGTTATTTAGTCTTCAGTTTCTGGCGGTTCTCAACACAATCAAGGACGACTGTAGGACCATGGCCTTCTCATGTCGAATTCCTTCGGACATGGACCAACAGACTCTGCGGACGATCCTGGAGCTCCAGCTTGAAGACATCGAGGGACTGGCCTCTCGATCGAAGGGAAAGCAGAAGGAAGGTACCAGCACCGACGCGCATCTGGCCTTGCAGATTTACATCGAGGAGCTGCACTCCTACGATACAGCCATGACCAATCAGGCCGCCGCTCGGAGCCTGGTCGATGGATGGAAGAGAGAACAGCAGGTCACAAGGGACCAGAAACTCGCGGAGAGGCTGTCTGCCCCGTCGACAAAGGACTTGGCTCCCAGCTCGGCTAGGAGTCCGCGAACGGCGAGACTTGCTGCCGCCGCGGAAGTCCCTCCACGAGAGCAGCATAACCTCTGTGTAGCGTGCAAGGAGGACAAGCAGCTCATCGTCGAAGCGCCATGCAGGTACAAGCACCGGTATTGCCGTGCCTGTATCGTGCAACTGTTCGAACTGGCGATCCGCGATGACTCGTTGTTCCCTCCGATGTGCGACGGCAGCGAAATACCCATTGATAGCGTCAGGCCATTCCTCTCGTTGGGGCTGTTGAGGCGATACGAGAACAAGCTGCCAGAGGTCAAGGCTGGAAATCGCACTTACTGCCATAACACCTTCTGTGCGGCTTTCATTGCACCAAACTCGATTGACGGCGGCATTGGAAAATGTGGGAGCTGCGGCGCTGTAACCTGCACTGCGTGCAAGAATAACTCGCATCCGGGCAACTGTCCGAGTGATTTCGAGTCACAACAGTTGAAGCGCATGGCCAAGCGTAAACGGTGGCAAAGATGCTATGCCTGCAGAGCGTATGTTCAGATCGACACCGGATGCAATCACATCACGTAAGTGGGTTCGATGATGGTTGCTCGGGACTTATGTTGACCAACGGTGAAGATGTCGATGTCATGCCCAATTTTGCTATGCCTGTGGGCTGCAATGGAAGACGTGTGGATGCAACTACTGGAACGAACGATACCTGTACACTCGTCGTAGCGCTGTGGAGAGTCGTGTAGCCCATCATCATTCCGATCCAGGGGAAGCTCAGTCTCGGTCAGGGCACGAAGCAGCATCATCAGATCACAGTGCTGCTCGAAGCGGACAAGGAGTTGACATACGCCAGGTCACCGCGCAGAGTGCGACACAAGCAGAGTCGGGCAAAGTCCAACCATGTCATGTGGCCGGATGGTGGCCGCGACAGCATCTACCAGACTGCCCAATGGACAATAGCACTGGGCCAGCTGATGACGGTTTCACGGCAGGATGCATTTTGATGTGAGAGATATCGCAATAAACCACCCCGCGACGACAGGAAGCATCACTGTGGTTGTGTTCGATTCGCTACTTTGAGACTGTCTGTAAGTCGTGGGTCTGGGTCGGAGTACGACAGCAGCTGTCAAAGCAAGCATCCGCTGCCCGGAACCCGTGTCGCACCCGAAGCCGTAGGGTGGATCGCCGACGTGTTTGCCCTGCTGTGGGACGGTAGCACGACAGCCTGTCAAATATGCAGGTATCCGGTTGGTCCACGAGGGCCGAACGTCCCGTTCATTCAAGGTAGCACAGCATTGGCTTTGACAGGGATGTAGTGCAGAGCTCTCCGAAGCTACTCCATGTTGTATATCGACCGAAGGTGTACTCAATAGATGCCGCGTCGGTCTCAGACCAAGAAAGTCCAGTAACTCGGATACACAAACTCTTCCTCGAAGATGCGCTGGACTTGCTCGAGGATGAACTTCTCAATTTTCCCAACATTCTTGAGCACTTGCTTGCCTTCTTCGGTTTCGCCCATCTCACTCTCGATGTGGATCTCCTCTAGAAGTCCACCGACTTTCTGCGGCAGCCCAGTAGCTGTGGTATGCGCATCGTCGTCGGGTGCAACATAGGCGTCTTCGCTCCCTACTAGGGCCTCTGCATCATCCGGGTTCAGGAAGCACAAGTGGGCCCGCTTCTTGATGTATGCCAGGATACCGACGCCATCAAACTTCATCCCAGTGATTTTGAGCTTCAGTGGAATGCCTACAAAGCTCGGCATGGGATAGTCAAGAACCACTTCTGCAGTCATCGAGAGCTTGATGTCCCCGGAATATGTTGCATGGAACACAACCTGCAGATCTTCGGGACTGCGCTCATGAATTCCCGGTTCCGCTCGGTCTGGTACGTCTCCTTGGCCATCAAGAATAGCCGATGCACGGTGTGAGTCGAAGTACGAGTGCTCTCTTGAGCCAGGTCGAGAGGGCGGCGTTGCAGTCGGAGGCGGTGAAGACGAGTCGAACGACCCAGAATGGTGGTGGCGGTGGCTCTCGGGATATGAAGTACCTTGCTGAAACTGGGCCCCAGCAACGGCCGCGAGTGGTGTATTGGTACCTGCGAGGCCGGTGGCAAATGCAGGATGAAAGTAGCCCAGACCAGGACCACCTCCCAGCATCGCTCCGCGCGTCAAAGTTGGACTTGTGGCCCGCTCCATGAGGTCGACATGGCCAGGTCGCGTTACATCAGTTCTCGACTTTACGCTTCTCGCTGCTGGGTTGCCAGCCCCTTCGGTTCCATGTGCAACCACTCCTGGCGAGTCTGCCTCTTCGTCATCGGTCTCGTAGAAGTCTGACAAAGGCTCGCAAATGTCTTTCAATACCACAGCTGGTGGCACAGTGCCGAAGTCAAAGGAGTGGACCTTGACCGATCGTATGAGCTTCGGTAGGTCGATCTGCTGAAAGCGTTCATGTATAAATTCTTTGACCGTCTCTGCCAAAGCTTGTCCGTCTGGCCCGCCGGTGAGCGTGTCCCAGTTGATGTCTACAGACATCTGCAATCATCATACGAAGGGACAACCTTTTCTCCCGCGAGACCTGAAGTCATCAATGCGACACGGCAAGTGCCGTGCAAGTTTCGATCTACCGCTCTTGGCAACGGATCTTCCGAACCTTGTTCCTTCAACTTCAACACAACGTGAAACAACTCTCCTCGTCCACTCTCTCAAGCCCCGAACCCGAAACTCTTTCGACGAGGGTCCGGTCACCTTATGTTCGTTATCGACGACTGTGTTTGCAGGAGACATCCAATTTGATCGGCCACGGACGGCCCCACCAGGTCCACACCCACGCGAGCCACCCTTGCTAGTCATGCCGGCAAAAGGCATCGATTCGGTTCCCTGCAGGTGTCAATTCAACTGCCGGCGCGCTATCGACGTCCTCTGTTCACCCCCATGAGTCTTACGAATGTAGGGACTATGCTGAACACGGATACTGGCTCCAGAAGCTCAAATGAACGTGAATTTGCGTGACTAGCATACCCTGATCGAGCACCAACAGATTTCGCAGAAGATCGTTGCCGTGAGATTTCCATCTTTCCGTGCGCCTTTTCGTTTCCCACCCAGAGTCACCTCTAATCAATTACCACCATAGACCGACCCAGTCATAAGCGCCACCACCCCAATGCTTCAGGCTGCATCATGGTCAGCAGAGCTCCCTCGAGGACGGGACGGACTCGAAACCGCACCTCTCAGTCGCCGCCGCATCTGGCACACTTCGTCTCATGCGTGACGACGCGCTTGTTGAGGTTCCCGCACTTGTCACGCTTGGAATTTGCGCATGGCGCAACATCTTTCTTCTCGCAACCGCAGCGGTAACGATGGGTGATCTCCGTACAGTAGTTGCGGAGTTCCTTGCCGACTATGCTCTGAGTCGGATCGCTGCAACCATTAGCTCGAACGGATCTTGTTGCAGAGAGGGACTCACTTTGCCATGGTGGGCTTGTGCTGCGTCAAAAACTCGGTAATGTGAAAGAGTCGAAGACAGAGTGGAGTGGTTATGGTTTGAGCTGGCCGATACGCTGACAGGAGCAACGCTTTTATATGACCTTTGATCGATGCGAAACTCAGCAATGCGCTGTGGATGAATCTGCTGTATAACGTTCCCTGTGTGGGTCTGGTCAGCAAGGACAGCTTGGACCGGCATGTGGCATTATTAGCGTTACGTCGCCTTGCGAAGATCCTGCCAGAACCGACGGGGAGCATCCGGGCGTCGCGCAAGGGTCTATGAAGCCCTAGCGTGGGTCGATGGCCTCTCACTCATGTAAGGCTCCGCAGGGATCCTACCTACAAGACACAAATAACCTCACAAGTGTCCGCACAGACATCTGACCAATGGAATACTGATTCAACGAATCATCATGGCTTCTCAGTAGTCCGCGCTCATCCAAAGAGTTCGAGGACACACCTTACGACCCCACAAGCAAACGATATGGAGTCCCGGCAAGGCCTGTCAGGACTGCACAGCCGACGGCAGCCTGCGTTGACAGGTCGGCAACACTAAGCCCCTTGCACGTTATGGATTAGCGGGGATTGTATAACGCAATCCAGAGTTTCACCGCTCAGCGCAAACTTTCTCGATGACCGAGCTCCTTTCGCCCTATGACACAACCCTGTCCGGATCCCGGCGCGGCTACCGGCCCACTGCAGCGCAAACGTGCTTCCATCCGTTGCGCACATTGCAAGCACTTTGGACGCACAGCATCCGCGATGCCGCAGAAACTCTTCTCATGACCTTTAGATGGATGTCGTCCGATGCACAGCAGATCCACACTCATTTCAATGGTCGCACGCCAATACAACGAAGGTGGCAATCTCTTCGAACTCGGACCAAGCGAAGCTACACCTTCGATGTGGGTCATTTCCGACCTTTGATGAGACCGGCGACAGCCTTCGCCCCTCGATTGTCTGGCATGAGATCGCATGCGTCTTGCAGCAGCGTCCATCAGTGAAAGTGCTGACAGAGTACCCCGGGAGCTTACATGTTTGCGATAAGGCATTGAGGTTCGGATAAGCTTCCCATCTGTGCAATCTTCATACAGATCGATGAAGAGGCTCTCGCGAGTACTGATATCGGGTAGAGCCACTTGCGCTGGTCTTAACACAAGCAGACCGGACAGAAGAACTCCCCGCATCGTACTGCAATACGAAGGACAGTCTTGAGTTTTAGAACACGACAAAGAAGGAACACACCTCGACGCCTTCTCGGACGACTTTCTCCGCAGAGTGCATCCCACGCCAGCAGCCAAAAGCTGGAGAACCATGTGTCTTGGGGCTTGTGCCGAGGCAACCCGGGGCACGCCGATTCATTCCCGGAACGCCCTCATTGGCTCAGAGACCAGATCGACGTCGAGCTCGTCCGGCCAGTTCTCGTGGTATATCATTCTGGACCAGCGGATGGCGTTGCGAAATTCGCCAATGGCATGTCATAGGTCACTTACATCCTCCTCCGTAATGATGGTGACACACCTTGGGTCAGCAGGATGATGGGAGCTCTCGGTTGGCAACGGAGGCGATCGGAGGGCTTTGTTGGCCTATATAGGCAGTAGCCTCCATCTCATTGTCTATAAGTATTCCTGTAGCTCAAGAATCGACCGACTGAGGTTATCAAAGACATCAGCTCAGTTCTACTGTCGAGGATTGAATCAAACCTCTCCGCTGTCAAAAGTGTTCAAGTTTCACCATCGATAAACACCATCAAAATCGATCAATAGCCCGTTCATCCTTATCGGCAATTTAAGCCGCACAACTCCATCAACATGGCACCGTCAAACGACACACTCCCATCGACCTTCCTTAGCCTCTCGCCTCTTCAATCGTCACCTCCAACTTCTCCCGTAACGACAAAGGCAACACCAGCTCCTGTACTCAAACCAGTCGTTGAGGCAAGCGCCACACCGCGACGAGCGAGCGACAGCTCAACAACCTCAACAGCGTCTGATCGATTCTTGAGACTTGGTCCAGTCGACAGCACCGACTGATAATGGTTTCGACTGATTGCTATAGATGGGTTCAACAGGAGTGCAAATTCGGGAAGAGGACTGTATCGAGTACGGTACGACGACGAAACGAAGTACATGATCAAGCGAAGCGTTTGGATATGGTTGCATCTGATGTGAAGCCGCAGCGATAACAGCGAAGTGGGACGACTGTACAAATGAACGAGCGAGAGGGCTGGAAGATGGCCGGATTTCCGATTTTCTGTTCATGACACAAGAATATCACTATCATCGCTGCATTCTTCCGATACTGCTTCGTCGTTACCACATCGTTTCCCTAGTATGCAACCATCCGTGGGAAGCCCTGCATCTCCCGCTCGTAATTCCTATGCTGCGAGATCGCATAGGTATACGCATCGATGAAGTCTGTCGGACCCTTGACCATCTTGATCGTCTCCGTGGAGCTGTCCGGCTTGATCTTCGCATCACACCGTAGCTGTCAACAACATCGGCAGAGGTGCTGAAGTCCATCCCAGGCAGCTCGCACGCATCACGCACAAAGTCAACAGCCTCGCCAACGGCACCTATGGCCTTGAGGTGAGCGAAGGCCTCGCGCACCCAGTGAATTGCGCGTCCGTTCTTGCGAAGCGTCGCCACGCTGTCGGCGCCACCAGGGACGAATACGGAGTCGAACATCGTGCTGCGCATGCCCTCGAGATGGTGGGCGGGCGTCACGCCCTTGCCAGAGTCCTTGCTCTCACCCGCGGCGAAGATAGGCCCGCGACGAGTGCGGATGACGTATGGAACAGCCTTCGCGGCCTTGAGAGCGGCCATGATGCCGTTGAAGGCGCCAGCATCATAGCCGTCGGCAATAATGATGGCAACACGGCGCGTCTCGATTGTCGGTTCCTTGGGTCCGAGTTCGGTCTGGCTGAGACGCATGGACGTCTTACCGTGGTTTTCGCGACCAGCTTTTTGTGGGATCTGCTCACCAACCATCTCAGCGACCGATTGGGCGAGTGCGAGATCGATGTCTGCAAGACGTTGCGACATACGCTCGTAGACTACTAGATCGGTGCAGTGATCGAGCTCGAAGCTTAGCGCGAAGGCGATGTGGGCTTTCTCGTGTGGCGACATGGAATTATAGAAGAGTTGCGCCTGGTTGAAGTGTTCGCGGAACTTCTTGGACTGGAGACGCTGTCTCATGCCCGAGACCTTCTCTGGATAGTCGATATATGCACCCTCTTCTTTCTTAGCAGGTGGGCATGCTTCGAAGCGGTTCGGCCAGTAGTTCACTGTGCCTTTGGTGATGGTGTGTCGTCCGATGCCGTCCCGATTGTTGTTCATTACAGGACGGACGGGGCGATTGATGGGCGGCTCTTGCCAATTTGTACCGAGACGAGTGAGCTGCGTATCCTGGTAGCTGAAATTGCGGCCAATGAGGAGCGGATCGTCCGAGAACCCGATACCTGGTACAACATGGCCAGTGCAGAAAGCGACTTGTTCGGTCTGTGTGAAGTACTCGTCGATGTTACGGTTCAGCTCAAGCTCGCCAACGAATTGCACAGGTACGAGCTCCTCAGGCCAGATCTTGGTGGCGTCCAGAATGTCGAACTCGAACTCGTTTTCCTCGCCCTCCTTAATGAGCTGGACACCAAAGTCCCACTTAGGGAAGCACTCATTATCTAAAGCCTCGTATAGATCAACCCTATGAAAGTCTGGGTCCTGTCCGGCAAGCTTGAGTGCCTCGTCCCACACCAGGCTGTGCACTCCAAGCTGGGGCACGAAGTGGAACTTCACGAAGAAGCGCTCACCCTTGTCGTTCGTCAACGTGAACGTATTGACTCCGAAGCCTTGCATCATGCGGTAGGAGCGTGGAATAGCTCGATCACTTTGCTGCCACATGAACATATGAGTAGCTTCGGTATGCAGGTATTGGAGGTCCCAAAAATTATTATGTGCACTTTGGGCTTGCGGCACTTCGGTGGGTGGCTCAGGCTTGCCTGCGTGAATCACGTCTGGGGACTTGATGGCATCCTGCAGATAGAAGGGCAAAAGGGTTAGCCAATGTCTTAGACAAGTTAGGGTCTTGCCCATTGGCTTATTACCTGGATTAAGAAGACAGGGATGTTCTGAGAAATGTCAGTATACGTTTAGTTCTCTCCTCTTCAAGATGGACATACGTTGCCAACGATGTCCCAGTTGCCTAGCAGATTGTTAGTTGCTACCCTTGAGAACACAGAATTGGAAGTAACTTACCCTCCTCAGTGTACATTTTGATCGAGAAGCCTCTGACGTCTCGCACAGTGTCCGCAGATCCCGGCTGCCAAGAACAGTGCTGAAGCGCACAAACAACGGAGTGCTGCGAGATGTGTCTGTCAGAACTCCAGCCGTGGTGTACTCAGCGAGACTCTTGTGCATCTTGAAAGTTCCAAAGGCGCCAGCACCACGGGCATGAACGACTCGCTCTGGAATACGTTCGTGATCAAAGCGATTGATCTTCTCGCGGCCGGCGTGATCTTCGAGGAGCATTGGACCAGTCTTGTCCTCGGTGACGATTTTGAGCCAGTCATCTGGGATTCGGCGTGTCAGTCCAAGAACAACATTCACCGTCAAGAACATTGAAACGCACCAGTGTTCTCCTGCTTCACGCCATAATCGGTCGTGAGGCGGTTTTTCGGAACATTGTAGTCTTTCATGTTCTTGTGGAGATCCGCAATCTTGCGGCCTTCAATCGACCCATTAAGCGTCTCTTGAAGCTTCCCCAGACCGGTAGATATGGCGCTTGGTGCCATGCTGATGAGTGTGTGTAGTGAGGGATGTGGTGAGGTGTTGTGAAGGAGAAAGTCCAAGTCCACAAGGTCGGGACTTCAGCTGTTTATCAACGACTTACAGTCGCACCTACCTCACGTTTTCTTCACATGAAACCGCACCTCGCGCACGCGTTCGGTCCATGTGTAAAACAGAGCAAGCAGAGGGGCATATCTTCCAATCATCACTGGAGTGGCCCCACGAGCCTTAACCGTTCAAGGACCGTCAGGTACGGCGCTGATCACATGTAACTAACGTGCTTGCGACAAAGCTAGACGAGCGAACGAAGCTCAGGCGAGCATACCGAGGTATCTTACTTTCACGTCACAGTGATGCTCAGCGTAGCGCAGGAGGCGGGGACGAGCGAGGCGGTCGGCAGTGCTGCATTGTCCCTCGAGTGCGTGTCTGCCGAGAGATCACGATGTCTTCTCCGTGCCTGTAGAGCCGTTTTGGCTTTGGCGCTAGTGGTACGGCTCTCTCTCCGAAGCCCTAAGATCTCCGCCCCGCAAAAGGCGTAACGGTTGTCTGCCTCGAAGCTTTTGTTCTCGATTCACGCTTATACCACTTCCGAAAGTCGACGGTCTACCTACACTGTAACACAGATGGGTCTCAGAATGGACGACATACACGCACCCACGGTGCCGTCGGGTCCCACATCACAACCGACGGCAAATGGCGCGCCGAAACAACAATCGTTCTACGAGCTCATGGCTCAGAAAGAGAACCTCGAGGCGGAGCTGACGGCACTTGGGGCTGTCTTGGATTCTGTATGACTACCTTCAAGATTGGTCCGGTGGAACAGAGCGCTGACGATGCGGTATAGCACGGCGTCCACATGAAGACAACCTTAACCACCATCGACGGCTTCCCACGAGCAGACATCGATGTCGCACAAATCAGAACAACACGTGCTAGGATTATACGGCTCAAGAACGACTTGAAAGAGGTTATGAAGCAGGTTCAAGTTGTTGTAGAGGAGCACTTCGCTGCTGGGAAGACTCTCGAACCCTCGCCTTCTGCACAATCGTGGAGCGCAGGGACGAGCGGCAGCGGCGCGTCTGCGATCGAACCGCCGTTCGCGAAGGTGAACACAGTGGCTGCAGGCAGTCCAGCAGCGGAAGCTGGTCTCAAGGCTGGTGACCGAGTGACAAAATTCGGCACCGCGAACTACACCAACCACGAAAGACTCAGCAAGGTCGCGCAGGTGGTGCAGCAGAACGAGAACGTAGGCATACCCTGGAGCTTGTGGAGAGGAAGCGTATCACTGACAGCATTTTAGCAAACCATAATAGTCAGAGTCTTACGGGAATCCTCCGACAATGCGGCCTCGCAGTCACTAGATCTTAGGCTCACACCAAGACAGAACTGGGGAGGTCGTGGGTTGCTTGGCTGTCATCTCGTGCCTCTGTGATCTCACTCTGCTATACGACACAAAGCTCAATATTGCGGTGGGACCGGCCACGTGTACCCGGACATACTACATGGACCTCCGGGACGACGTGAAACGATTATGGAGAGAACAATTGGCCTGCAAAAGGTCGCTCTGCCGGCTACTACAGCACACGAATGTCATTGAGACAGCTGAGAAACGTCGATCTGCATATGCAACAGTGGCAGCAGCATCATCACAAGGCAAACCAGAGGTGAATGGGGCGCAGATGCCACTGCTCGACTCTGGCTATTTTGCAGTCCCGCCATGATGTGTGTGCAGGCCCAGTCGGCTCATGCAGCGTATGTAGTGACCGAACGAAAACATACCAAAGTCATGTATTCAATGTGATGAGCCATGACCAGCATCACCAGTCGTGCCTGTTATCTCGTCTCGTCTGAGAAATCTCATGCTTCAATCGTTCAAGCGTACACGTAGCGAACACATTGAGCCGGACACTCTTGTAAGTTGTTTGAGCCTCGCCAAGTGGTATACTCGTTTATATGATCGCTAACGGTAAGTCGCTCGAAACATCCTTGTACATCGTTATTTCCCTAGCGTTCAGCCTCATACCGGATACCGGAGATCTACTACCCGGCAAACCATATAAAGTACAACAGCGCGCTCTGCATGTTGCAACCTGATATTCGCCCCACCATGGCACAACTCCGCTGGGCCTTGATCACTGGAGTATCTCAGTATGGGACGGGCGGTGCCCTGACCGAAGAACTACTCGGCCACAACATCAGCGTTATCGCAACAGGGCCAACACTCAAACAACTCGAGTACCTTAACCCCAACAGGATAGCAAAACTAGAGAAACTTGAACTCGATGTCACGTCCCCGGACTCAATTGCTGCCGCTGTGAGCGCAACCGAACGGATTACAGGTGGTAAGCTGGATTTCCTGGTCAACAATGCTGGTTACGGGTACATGATGCCCCTGATGGACGCCGACATCAACAAGATCAGAAAGAATTTCGACGTCAACGTCTTTGGTCTTCTAGCGGTCACGCAAGCGTTCTTCCCGCTACTTCGAGAGGCGAAGGGGATGGTCGTGAATCAGGCGAGCATTACTGGTTTACCGGGATTGGACCAGCCGTATATTGGCACGTACTCGGCGAGCAAGAGGGCGGTGGTAAGTTTTAGTAATACGATGAGGGTTGAGCTGGCGCCTTTTGGTATCAAGGTAAGTCTCGATACCATGTTTTGAGCGGCGATGCGTTAATACGATGACCAGGTCGTAACCCTCATCACCGGCGACGTCGCCACGCACTTCTGGGGCCATATCGACGGTGGCGACCAAGGCATCCCGGACTCGTCGCCGTATCTGCCGATCAAGGCGTACGTCGATGAGATGATGTTGGGCAAGCTGAAGCCCAAAGGTGCAAAGAATGCCGCGGAGTGGGCCAAGTCGGCGGTCAAGGACCTGCTGTCGTCGAGACCGCCAGCGCGTGTTTATCGAGGGTTCTTATCCACGACTATGCGATGGGTTACCTGGCTCACCCCGACCTGGGCGCTTGACTGGTCGTTTGCGTCGTCGACCAATTTGTCGAAGTTGAAGACCATGCTGAAGGCGGAGGAGCGAAAGGGTAGGAAGAAGCAGTAGTTCGATAGTCAGGTCCACCTCCTCTACTTGTGCATCTTCTTCATAACCCGTCTCTTCTTGACATCGAATGCACTGCCGATTCCATCGTTGCGTGGCCCATCCTCAACTGCACGCTTCCTACTGTTCTCCAACGCCCCTCCCTTACCCTTCCGCCTCGTCAAGTCACCAATGCGGTCGACAGCACTCCCAAGATCTCTCCATTCCTCGCCGCCAAACCCACCCCTCTTATCCCTAGACTTCTGCTTCGCCAGCTCCTTCTTCGACTCCTTCGGCAATCGCACGAGGTGCGTCTCCTCGTAATCCTGTCGCTCCTGCTCTTTGGCCAACTGTCGTGCGTCTTTCGTCTTTCTACCGCCCTGTACAATTGTGCTGCCTATGCTTGGTACAGACTGAGGAGCGGTCGACAATTCGGCGCTGACATACTCCTCCATCGTAGCTGATTTAGGCTGTCGTTTCTCTTTGCGTACTTTCTGCTCGGTTGTAGGCATAGATGTGGCTGAGACTCGCGGTGGGCGGTAGACGCCATCCTCTTTGCTCTTCGAGTGGCGAGTCGCTTGTGAAGTCGTGCCGTTCGTCTTCCCAAAGGTTGCGAGGTTCGGTCGGTATGAGGTTTGGTCAACTTCTTCGTCCTCTTCATCCTCGCTGTCGTCCGATCCTCCCTCCGAATCGTCACTACCATCTTTTCGTCCCTTCACAGGCTTCGTAGATTTCTGCCTCTGAAGAGCCACCCTCTCTTCGTCGTCTGCGGCCTTCACAACCTTATCCGTCTGATACTTGATCTTCTGCTCCAGTGGTCGTACGCCTCGCTCCAGATATACTCGATGCTCGATGAGCTTCGATGTGATGTCGCTGCTGAGTTTCTGTGTTGCCTCGACGTCGGCTCCGTCTTTCAGTGACCGGATAACGTTCAGATTGCGAAGAGCGAGCGCCTGCAAGTAGGAAAGGAAGATTTCGTTCTTTGCATCCAGTAGTGAGATTCCATCTCCGGATGGTAGTAGAGCGTCTACATTGGGCAGTGCTTGTGTAGTAGATTCTGCCGCTGTCGTGAAGCTCGATAGCGTGTCGAGTAACGTGGTCGCGGTCGCCATGGTTTGTGCACTGCAAATGCTGTATTTTTGGAAGAAGAGATCAAGGTCGAGATGTTGTTGTTCTTGATATTTTTTTGCTCTTGCTGCCTCAGGCCAGATGTGAATGCGCGCCAATCAGCGTCCTCCATTTTGCTGCTCAAACCCGAGTTCAAATACAACATGCATAGCAGACATAGAGAAGGAGGACATCAGAGGGCAGAACAGTACATTTACTCATTGCTAGCCATCGCGTAGTCGCTAGCTGCCATGATTCTTAGCCATATGACACATTTTCACATGATTGCATATGCAGGTCGGCCGAATTAGGCAAGAGCTAGATCTATTTGGCAAAAACTAGGCACACCCAGCCTGCAGGATCAACCCGTAGGATCAACCCTGCTCTCTTCCACATATTCTCGAGCTTTCTCCTCTTCTTCTTCCTCTTCTTCTCCCACTCACTTAACCCCTCTATCTGCACACAGTTCCACCTCAATCAGCATGTGTCCACCAGGCGTCGATCAAACGTGCAGGGGAGGGCAACAATGGTCGCTCATGGTCCCCCATCTGAAAGAACAGTATACCTTGACGGAAGTCATGGCTCCACCATACAGTTACCGCCTGTCCCTACAATTCCTGAAGGAGGAGTTCACGTGGGATGCCTTCGACAAATTGGCAAGACCCAGTAACTTCAACACTGTGGATCTGACAGAACTGCTAAACAGGATGAGGCTCACACATCCGCAATCGACCACAGCTTCGGCCATCGAACGCCTGCCGCCGGAGCTGCTGACCATGGTGCTCTCCGCTCTGTCCACCAACGATGTCGTTGCTTTCGGTCTTGCTTCACAGTCGCTATGGATGCATCTGCTCGCCCACGTCCAGCAGCAGCGGCAGAAATTGTCGTGGGCAGGCCGGCCATTGCTTTGTACTGGTACATACCTGATGTCAGTACCGCCAGCGATACATGCTCTAGAGCCAGAGCTCAGAGCTCAAGAAGAAGAATTCTTCAATGCAGCCCCCAGTCGCCCGGGCATGGGCATGAGTCGCAGAGGCATGTGTCCTGCTCGAAGGTGGAACTGGAATGCGAGATCCTCCTTCACCGATCGCTCGACACAATCTCTGGAAAGTGAATGGGTCAATTCATTCATCTCCACGAGTGCAAATAGTGGCATCTGTCCCGTCGATATAGCTACCTTACGCCACACTGTAGAGGTCATGCTCCCGAGGCGCTCCAGGGTCTCGAAAAGAATGCGCGATCTTCGGCGGGCTGATCCTGCGAAACGTGCCCGCTGCGGTCAGCGCAATACCACACCATATTCATGGCTATTGCGGAACCTGACGACACACGAGTATGTTGTCCTCAAGCAGTCGAAGCGATACCAAAGCGAACCCAACTACATGCATGTGAAGGGCTTGCCTTCGCTCTCTGTGGATAAAGCGCTCTTGATGCGGGTAACCTGGTCGGCGGAGTACACCGGGAAATATGCAGACGAAGATGATAGGGCCGGTGACCATCATGACGGCAGCGAGACCCTTGCCGAGAGGACGCTCAAGCGAGGCATATGGGCTGGCCATTGTTTCGAGATCGTGCATGTGAGAGACGATGCAATTGGCGAGGAGTGGCGGGACGTTACACAACAGTTCAGGTCCCCCCTCAAGGCCACGAAGGCGGAGCTTTGGTCGAGCAGATAGGCATGCATAGCTTGCGCGACCGGCGCGTAAACGAGGATCTTCGTACAGAATCGATCTGACGTTGTTGGCGTTGAATCCAGCCTCATGTCGCTCGTGAGTTCGATGGTATGGGCCGCCAGAGGTGTATCAAACAGCTCTCGTTGCATATTTTGTCCACCGAGTTCGTATGAGCTAGGCCAATCAAAAGCCTTCCCGTAGGGCAGTGATATAAGGCATCAAGGCTGCACCCCCATTTTGTTCTTAACGCAAAATCGGGGGTGCGGGAGTACCCCCACTAGCGCCCGGATCTCTTAGCTAATGGACCATCTAAGGCAGCAAGGCTGCACCCCCATTTTGTTCTTAACGAAAAATCGGGGGTGCGGGAGTACCCCCGCTAGTGCCCGAGATTTTGAGCCAATGTTTGACTGGTCGTGGTCGTGGTCGTGATTCTCGCATTTGAGCTTGCCATCGTCGGCTTCAAGCGCCTTCATGATGGCCCAGACCTCTTCTGAACTTCCCAAACCCAGCAGAATGGAGAGTCGCGATGAGGGCGACGATGTGAATGAGGAGTCGGATGGGTCGACGACGGTCGAGCACGCCAGCACGACGACCTTCAAGTCAAACCTCCAGCGCTTCCGTCACGTTGCAGATGCTTCTCAAGCTACGAACAATGGTGACAATCCCACGGCTCGACGATCGGGTCGTAAACGAGCTATAGAAGAGACGAAGGAAGAGCAACGCCCAGACGCGCCTTCGCCATCACCAGCGAAACGACGCCGCCAGGCTTCCCGTTATGCGCCACCTTCGAAGTATGCACATCTCCCACCACTTGTGGATGTGCTCGAGCCGGGCCTGATCGCAGTCTTCGTCGGCACGAACCCTGGTATACGCACAGCTACATCTGGCCACGCATATGCCCACCCATCAAATAGTTACTGGAAGCTACTGCACAGCTCAGGATGCACTGATGTAAGGCTGCGACCGGAGCAGGATGTCGACCTGCCACGGCTATGCTCGCTCGGCAATACCAACATCGTTGAAAGACCTTCCAAGGATGCGGCCGAGCTGAGCAAGGCAGAGATGGCTACTGGTACACCCATCTTGGAGGAGAAGATTCGCCAGTTCCGTCCTGAAGCCGTGTGTATCGTTGGCAAGGGCATATGGGAAGCGGTCTGGAGATGGCGATATAAGCGCGAGATCAAGAAGACAGAATTCCAGTACGGCTGGCAAAACGAAAAAGAGCGGATGGGCAAGACACCAGACTGGGATGGAGCGCCGGTGTTCGTGGCTACTTCAACTAGTGGCCTCAGCGCAAGCACGAAGCCGGCGGAGAAGGAGGCGATATGGAAGCCGTTTGGAGAGTGGGTAAAGAAGCGGCGGGACGAGAGGAAGGCGGAATCTAATGGCGACCGGCAAAATGCTGGGTGAAGCTCTAAGCCTCTATCTCGAACATGTCCTACAGCACGCTATCGCCTCGCTTCGCCCGTTCAGACCGAGTCTCATCGCCACCCAACGACTGGCCGGGCTGCCTGTACGCCACCGCCTCATCTAACGCCTTCGCAAGACCATACAACAGCTCCATCCTTGGCACTTCCACTTCAACGCTTTTTGCGACTTTCACAGGGTTGCCCAGGATGGCATCAACTTCCATCCGCCTGCCGTTCAGCACATCGACCAGCATGCTCGGCTCAATGCCTTTGGACCCGACTCTACTTCCAGCACGTTTCATCTGGTCGCTCGCAGCTTTGGGACTAATGTTGCTGTAGCCGAGCTTCTGCGCGACCGCAACAACCTCAAGCATCACATCTTCGATGACTTTGTTGGCTGTGGAGTCGGATGCCAGAAACGCGGCGTCTCTTGACAAGGTAAGTGCGCAGACCGGGTTCCACAGAGCGTTGATCAAGAGCTTGTTCCACCTTTTCTCTTGGATGTCATCGTACCACGTCACTTCACTCCCTGACTTCTTCAAGATCTCCATGAAGTTATCTGCACCATTTCTCACACTCTCGTCTTTCTCGTACGCTGACGCAGGAAACGTTCCAACCTCAAGCATCTCGAATGTGCCCATCTGAATATGCCCAGGAGCAACCTGCGTTGTCGGCAAGTACACCACGCAACTCAACAGTGGATTCTGCGGAAACATTTCAGCATATTCGTCCTCGATCCCAATCCCATTCTGGATCAGCACAATCGTCGTCTTGCCTTCCGTCACGGCGGGAGCGATGACTTTGCTCGTCTCAGCATCCGGCAGCGCTTTGGTGGCCACAATTATGTAGTCCCAAGGACCATCTTTGGCGGCTTCTGCGGGAGAGCGAACGACTTTCGGATGGATGCGGATGCCTTTGCCGTACCTGTCGGAGCCGATCAGGAAGTCGTCTGCTTTGGCGGCGTCGTAGTTGGAGCGGCAAACTGCGGTTACGTCGTAGCCGGCTTGGGAGAGGAGGTGGACGTATATTGTTCCGATGGCGCCGGAGCCGTGAAGGAGGATTTTCGTGGAGGACATTGCTGGATAATTCCTGCTCTGCGGTTGGCCTGGGTCTGATATCGTGGTCGACCGCCTCGAGGATATGCGGTTAAGTGCTGTAAGTCGGCGGAGAGGTGCTGTTGAGCCGATGTTCCTCAGCCGTGGGAAGAGCGGTCTATAACGAACAAATGAAAGCTTTCCGATCAGCATGGCACCGTTGAGGCGAGGATTCTCTATATTACACTTACTCCAGCCCTAACACGTGTGATTCTTTGCGGCCCTACGTATTTATATGTGTTGGTCCATATTCCAATGCCTGCCGCTCTTGCAGGCTTAAGTTTCGTCTCGTAAAGTTCGAGTTGGCAGGGGTCGAGGACTGGTTGCCGTTATGGGTGGTCACCTTCCTACCCGCAGTCATCTACTTATCACCTCACACAAACAAGAAGCAAAACGGCGCGACATACGGCTACTAGACTACTACTTCCGGGCACCATTTGTCCGGCAACTTCATAAGTAGTACGGTATCTTATCTCATTTCTGCAGCTGTATGCAAGCCGGCGACATCGGGCACGACAGCCCACTTTGATTTTGTTGTTGTACCAGCCTGTTCTTTCTCCTTGCTGGTCTCTTCAAGGTCGTAGCTCCAGACAAGGTCCCTCTTCTATACCTCCTTGCTCATTCAACCATGTCAAAAACACTTCCCAACGACATCTTCCAATTCTCCCTCCTTTCCGCTTTCGAAGGCGGGCTGAAAGATGGTGGACCACCGGTCGGTTTCCTTTTGAACCATGGTACACACGGCATCGGCGTATCAGAAGATGGGGACGGCGACATGATACAAGTAGACTCGGTCATGTACAGCTTCGACGAGGACGGCGAAGCCACCGAAGCGGACAAAGACGACCAGCTACCCTTCTGCATGGTCACGATATTTCAGCCTTCACAGCAGGTCAAACCGCCGAAAGGGACGACGAGTAAGAAGGTCAAAGATGTGTTTGAGAGGAGCAAGAATACACCGCTGTCGTTCAAGCTGAGTGGGCGCTTTGGGTACATCAGCACGAAGCAGCAGACGTATTGGGATGTCGAAGGCACGATTTTTGGGTTCAGCATTCCGGCGTGGCAGAAAGATATAAGTGGTGAGGGATTGCAGTGCTGTTTCCTGGACGATGATAAGGAGAAAGGTGGGCGGGTACTGGATTTCGAGACTGGAGAGGGTGCGGTGCTCAGATGGGCGAAGACAGGACGACTGCATCTGGGCTTTCCACAGGATGAAGAATTTGAGCAGATTCGACTACGGAGGAACTCGACTGCTTGAAGAACGACTCTTGACCGACCGTCGAACCCAGTCTTGCGAGGTCATCAATCCAGGTTCATAACATAAGCCATCCCGAGCTTGTATGGATCCGACACCTTCAAATTGATACTCGGATGGTTCAGGCTTTCCGACTCTTCACCTCTCCGCGCCTTTCGCACGTCTTGCTGTATGGAAGTCCCGTCATCTTGGCCTTCGAAGTACTCTTGCAGCTTCGCATCGAGCTCTGCGAATGTGGGTCGTCTCGCTGGATCGAACTCGAGACACTGGTCCACCAAGTCCATAAGAAAAGGAAACTGCTGATGAGGACCGTCGTCGGATTTCAAGAAGCTGTACTTGTGATTGCCTCTTCGCAGATAGGACGGCTGAGAAGGTTGACCCTTGCTGTAAATAAGGCTGGCGAGAATCGCTCCGACGCCCTATACGTTTGTGTGAGCAAGCAAAGGGAATGCATCCACTGGCTCCCGGGTCTTCTTATCCTGGAACCTGGAGTGCTCGGGTGCCAAGAAGCCCGGCGTACCACGACCGGTGTTCCACATGACTGGGTTCACCGCATCGCCCGGGCACGTTTCGATGGCGATACCAAAGTCTCCAAGCATAGCCTGAGGATACAGCGGCCAGGTCTCCTGTTCGACGTCCAGGAAGATATTCCTCGGCTTCAGGTCGCGGTGCACGATCTCCATCCATCCCTCGACGTTTCTTTCGCTGGAAGAGCCATGCTCCATAACGAGTCCGCACTTCACGAGTGCTTCGAAGACTGACATTATCCAGGGGATTGGGATGATATGACGCCCGTGCGCCTGATCGATGATGTTGTTGAGATCGCCATAAGCACAATACCCTGTGTATAGGCGATATTGGAAATTTTCGAGGTCCATCTCATACCTGAGCGCTTTCACGAAGTTCGTCGCCCCCGGCGCATCTTGAGCCTTCTCATGACAATGCCATTCGAGTGGCACGGCCACAGGCGTCTTTGGGATCTCCCGCCCACCTTGTAGCATCCACAAGGAAATCCCTATGGAAATGCGTATCCTTTCTCACTACTCTAGCCCTGATCTCTGAATTTCCATCGACGGCGATCCACAGCGCTGCTGCATTTCCGCCACCTCCAAGATGATCGATTGGAATCCAGTTTATGCCTGGTTGGTTCAGACCGTTGTCGGGTTCGAACTCGAACGGTCGAGTCTTTACGACCTTCGCTTGCTTCGATACGAATCTTTCCTTGAAAGGCACCTTGCGATCATTGCCGCCTGGTAGCTTCCTGATTTCGATCTGCTTACGTTCTTGCTGTACAGTCCCTATTTTCTGTCGAAGGTTGAGCCTGGTTCGGGTCGCTTTCAATGCCTCGATTTGAGCGGCTATCTCTCGTCCCGGAGCATCAACAGATCCGATTCGTGTGAGAAGTCCGTCCGCGTCTCTGATGAGGCTCCTCACCAAGACATTCAGCCCTCTCGCCTCGACCACGAATCTCTCCAGATCTGTGGCAGCAGCGGTGCCCTTCATGACCTTGTCGTAACGACGTTCTATCCTGAGCAACTTTTTGTCTGCCTTCTGGATCTTCTCGAGGGGCGTTAGTGCATCGAATTCTCCTGATTCAGACGACAGCTCATCGGAGGCCTCTGCTCCAGATGGCAGCTCATCGGAGTCAGTTGTGTCATACTCAGGCATGATGATAACGCCACCCATTTGCCCGTGTATAGGCATCTTTTCGTCTGTTCAGAGAAGAATTTGATCAATCCGCTACAGCCATATGATGTTGTGTAATAGAAGGCTTCGAGGCGAGAGGTCGTCTTCTCAATCTCTCGTAACGGCACGATGTATCAAGTGGTGACCAGATGCTCGAAGACAAACAAAGGGTGCCGAGGACATACCGGATTCGGTATGAGAACACAGTCTTTGTCGATGGTGGACGACCGATCCCGAGTATGCGAATTAGACAAAGAAATTGTCGCATGGGGTTGTGTCTATCACTACGATATTGGAAAACGGCACAATACACTGCTCAGAACGGTGGTGAGGGTACCAAACGTGCCATAACATGGGCTTGTAGTACCAAGTATCAACGTCTATGCTGGTTTGGCACAATCCGTCACCCTCCAGCACGACCGATCACCAAAGACCATGTGACCCTGGCCCTTTGCGGGCGTAATCCCAAGATCCGACACCATTGAGCTGTACATCTGGCAGACTTGAGTGCTCTGGTTCCAGCTGATGCTCTGGCACGAATCGTTTCCCATACAGCGCTTGACGCACCGTCGGCGCTTCTTTGCTTGCGATGGCTCAAGGAGCGCTGTTGTGGTGTCGCTAGCTCCCGTACCCACAGCGCGGCAGGAGAACTCGGCAGGAACGTTGGTGTTCCTGGCGACGCATTTGGCTTTGGAGGGTGGTGGTGGCGGGGGAGGATCGGTGCTGCCATCATCACCGCCATTGCTGCCATCATCGCCTCCATTACTGCCATCGTCGCCGTTTTCTCCACTGCCATCGTCACCACCATCATCTGAGCCACCGATCTGGATACAGCCGTCCGCTAATGGCTCGCTCTCCCACGGATCAATGAGGTCCCAAGAGCCCGAAAAGTAACCAGTAACGGTGAACTCCAGCTTGTTCTCCAATTTGATGGACCAGTCGATGCCATCGCAGGTATCCTCGCCTTCGTCAACTCCCTCCTCCTCGTCTTTGCCGACAGAAATTGAGTAGCTGGCTTCCGCCGTGATGGCCGGTGTATCCGTCAATTCACAGCCGACCGTCAGAGCAGATGTGATCAGGCCGAAGATGCTGATCTCAACGCCAATGCCGATTGGCATACCCAGCGTTGCTTCAGCCGACAGCTCTACTTCAGCCTCGGCCTTGCGGTCGATGGTGGGAGTAAGTCCGGAAGTGGAGCTTCCCGATGCGCCGTTAACCAGGTCAAGGTATGCTTCAAACTGACCCCAGGTTGCCGACGCGCCTATCAGAATCGTACCCTCGGCCTTGATCTCGATGCTAGCAGCAACGGCCAGGCGAACGTATGGCCCGAAGTCGATAAGATATGGGACCGACCATGGGTTGAGACTGCGGAACATGTCAGTCACGGTGCACGAGGGTGGTTTGTAAGAGTGTTAGTCACTTACGACTTCTTGAAGATGTCTTTCTCCCACTCCTTGGAATAGACGGCGTGTATCTCAAGACCGAGATACAATCCAGCGTATATATAACCATTGACCTTGACTTGAGCAAGCGTGATGCCGCTGAAGAAGCCCCAAGACAGCGAGCCTTCGATCGTGATGGTGCCTTTTACACCGCAGTCGACGCAGTAGATGTTAAGTCCGGCCTCGAAACCACCTTCTCCTTCTTCCCGGATGGCCAGCTCTTTTGTGGCAGCGAGTTCACGCTTCTCCGATCCGCCCTCTTCATCGTCTCCATCCGTGCTCCAACTCGCCAGCAACACAGCTCCCGGCCACGGTGGATCCTCGGCAGCAGAGATACCTTCTGATACCATCAAACCAATGTCCAGTGTTGCCGACGCTTGCTCGTCTGGCTCGTCACGACGCTGGTGAGCGAAGCGTTTGGTCAAGGTATCGGACGGAGCATTGCCCCATTTGACGTCCATAGTCCTCAGGACATCGTGAAAAGTGACGTGTGATCCAGTGGCAGCGAATGAGTCGTCGTCGTCAGAAAAGTCGAAGGATTTTGCAAGGAAAATATCGTTCTGCGTATCGTTGCCACAGCCTTCGACAGCGGTGATGAGGATCAGGTTGCTCTGCTGCGACCAGTTCTCCTTAGCAAGGGCGTATGCATCTGCATCGTTGATCTGGCCGATGAGTTGGCCATCAGCAGAGCAGGAGATGCTGGTTATGTAGTCGGAATGGTCGAGAGCCACTGTCGGGTATTTGAAGGTGAAGTCGAAGTTGACGAGGATGACCGAATCGTCACGTTTGGTCAATGGACCAGTTGTGACGCCGGCATAAGAAAGCTGAACGCTCTTGTCCGGATTGAGTACGTCCAAATCGCCGGTGTCTTGTTGGGGTGGAATGACGGGCTCGAGAGTCGGGCCTGCAGCTGCGTCAACCGTTGCCGAGCGGCCGGCGGCTGTTGTCGATGCGCTTTCCTGACGTTTCGCATGCTGAGGGATGGCGAGAGCAATTTGGGGGACAATGGCAAGGCAAGCAATGATGCTCGCGAAATTAGAGATAGTCTTCATACCGGCAAAATATCAATGAAAGGTTTACCGAGAAAGGCAATATGAAAGGAAGGCCCTCTAAAAGAGTGGTCGAGGGCTGATACGAAATGCAGTAGCTATGGTGGACAAGATATGAGGGTCTCTCATACTTGTATCGTTGATGTAGAACATGCCAAGCGAGCAGTAGCCAGACAATAGCATGATGCCAAGTAAGCCAGAGCGCTGTAGGAGCTATAGGAAGCAAAACCGTGGAAGCGAGTAGGTCTGGAACTGGTCTTCCCACGTGGCTAGAAGATCGTGGCGGCGCGTGTGCGAAACCTACCGTGGTAAAATCCACAATCAACGTTGGTATAGGAGAGTAAGTTCTATTAGTATGTGTCTCCCGGAAGCGCTAGAACATGCCGGCAGCGCGGCTCGGCCAAGCGCTAGGTTCGTCCCGAATGAGTCTAACGATCACAGATCCCTGGTTTCCAGAAAGGGACGAGAGTTTCCAGATTTCGCGATATCGCTAGCCATTGGTCTCGGACGTCGCCGTGGTGGCTGAAATGGTATCTTGATTAAGGAGCTGAAGTGTAGCCACGGTTCCTCCGACGAGATGGTGCGAACTTGCGCATTTGAGTCGTGACCAGAGAAAGGACAGCACGAACGACGCGGTTTTCTCATTATCGACGACAGGGCACCGTGTTGCTGCGAGACTTGATCGCAGAGCGTGTATCGCATGTATGGCACGCGGATCGTCCTGCAACATCCATCAACAACAAAGCCTCATTGCTTCCCACGCCTTTTCAGAAACTCCAACCGCATCTCCACAGCCCGACGATGCGCCTCCAGCTCCTCCACCTTCGCCAACTGCATCACAGCACCTCCGACATTCTTCAGGCCCTGCTCGGTCAGATGTGAGCTGGTGATGTGCTTGATATAACTTCCAAGGTTGACACCAGAGTACTGCTTAGCATAGCCATAGGTTGGCAACGAATGGTTGACACCAGCAGAGTAGTCGCCAACACTTTCTGGTGTCCAGTCGCCCAGGAAGACAGATCCTGCGTTCTGCACCATGTCTCTTGCGGCCACGGGGTCCTTGATCTGCAAGATAAGATGTTCAGGTGCGTAGGCGTTACTGAGAGCCATGGCTTCGTCGATGGTGGACGTGACCAGTGTGGTTGAATGCTCGATCGCGCCGCGGACCATATCGACTCTTGGTAGGGCTGTGGCTTGCTTGTGGAGTTCGTCTTCAATAGCCTGCACTTGTGCTTCGTCCATGCCTACCGTGATGCAGACCACTTGTGAGTCTACACCGTGTTCTGCTTGACTGAGCAGATCGCTCGCCACGAAAGCAGGATTCGCCGTCTCATCTGCGATGACCATGACTTCGGATGGTCCAGCAGGCATATCGATGCTGACATTGGCAGTGGTGTCGTTGCTCACAATCATCTTCGCTGCCGTAACAAACTGATTGCCAGGTCCGAGAATCTTGTCGACTTTGCTAACGCTCTCGGTGCCATAAGCCATGGCTGCCACAGCTTGAGCACCACCAGCAAGCACGATGCTCTCAGCGCCGACCTTGTGCGCCACGTACACAATTTCGGGCGTTAGTGATCCATCTGCGCGAGGTGGAGATGCGAGAACAATCTTCTGACAGCCGGCAACCATAGCAGGAACCCCAAGCATCATTGCAGTCGACGGCAGTACAGCAGTGCCACCAGGTACGTACAAGCCGACCCGCTCTATTGGTCGTGAGAAGCGGGAGCAGACTACACCAGGCATAGTCTCGACCTCGAGAGGTCGTTCTTCTCGTTGCGCTGCGTGAAACTTGCGGATGTTTTCGAAAGATATGTCGATGGCTTCAGTCGTCTCGGGTGGTAGTTGCATTAGACTTTGATGAAAGGGTGCTTTGAGGACTGGGCTGGTGAGACTTGTCGCCTTCTCGAACTTGTGTGTGTACTCGAGCAGAGCCTTGTCGCCTCGAGTCTGCACATCTTTGATTATCGGGTTCACGATGCCCATGATCTTTTCTGTAGATCGCTGCGAAGGGCGTTGGAGCGCTTCTTGAACGACCTTTGCAGACTCGTTTGCTGTCACAAGTCTTCGCATTCTGATTCTGCCGTCCTTGCCCACGCCGGCAGAGTCCGATTTGCGCTTGGGTACAGATGCAGCCTCACGAACTGTTTCGTTCTTCTGCCCATTTGTTGCTGCAGAGGCACCATTGACGCCAAACTTCTCGGCGTATGGACCCTTTGCATCACCCTTTCGCCGCTTGACCTTCACACTCTTGGCATCCAGATTACGTTCAATATCCTCTAGACTGACACCTGCTGCGGTAGCTTTGGTAAGTGCGAAGTAAAGCACATCTGCTGCTTCTGCTGCGATTTCCTCTTTCGAAGTCGCCTCACACAGCTCTGAAGCTTCCTCCATGATCTTCGCATTGAGCATCTTCGAATCATTGAAGAGCCGCGCAGTGTAAGATCCTTCTGGAGCCGACCGCTTCCGACTTTGTAGTGTCTTCTGCAACTTGGAAAGGCCCTGGTACTCTCCAAAGCAGGTCGCAGTTTGCAGATGACAGAACCCGTTTCCTTGTTGTCGTACAACAAACCGCAGACAATCATGGTCACAGTCAAGCTCTATCCGTAGCAGCTCTTGCCAATCACCGCTCGTGTCTCCCTTCCGCCAGAGACCACGCTTTCGGCTATGATATACCCCACGACCTGCACGCAAGCTCTCTGCCACACTCTCAGCATTACTGTACACCAGACCGAGTGCGATACCTCGCTCGTCCGTGACCAAGGTAGTAAAGAGCCCATCGGGACGATCACTCTTCGCTCTTGCCAACAGTAGGCTAGCCACTTGTATTGCGTCGCCGTCGGCCTCAGCAGCAAGCGTCAATTGCGAGCTCGAGATGATAGGGACCGCATCCTGTCGAGCCAGCTGTGTTGCGTCCTCCTCGGTCATGTGTGCCTTCGAAACGAACACAGGCGGCCGATTCTTGCCCAATTCGTGTAGTATCTTCCCGGCACTCTCAGCGCTCGCAACATTCTGGAGATAGATTCCGTATGATGTCCCGTCCAATGCTGCTGTACTGTCACCTGCCGAACCAGTAGGGCAGTATACGACTCTGGTCGAGTCCACGTTGGGTATGCTGTCGAAGCCGGATGCCTGACTGCTTGACACGAAGACCTTCGCCGCGCCAGCATCGAGAAGATCTATGACATCTTGCTGTGCTTGGACGTTCGAGACCTCCAAATGGACGGAATGTTGTGCAACAGTATCTTTCAGTAATTGGAATGCATTGTCGATGTTGCCCGCTGAGATGATGGCGAAGATGCCGCCGCTATATCTTGCTTCCTGCGGTATTGAGGAGACGTCTGAGTAGCTGGAGAGGTCAATGGCCGTGAGGAAGGGTGGCGAGGCCATTGTTGCGATGGTGACGGTGTGCAAGAACAAGTTCGTGAAGTGACTCGTAAGATTGATCAGGTATTTTATTCTCGACCTCGACATGCACTTTCCGCCCCACCTGCGCCGTCATTACGGCGGACTGAGTCGACTGAAAAGGACATGGAATTAAAATAGCTTGACTAGCACGGTGGCGTCGACGGCGCTAGTTAGAGCTCTTTTTTTTTGTAACCACGTAATGCGAATAGTCTGTACAACGCTCCCTTAGTCGTTATTGACTAGTCTGGATATAGTAATGTAGGCGAAGTGAGGAGAGGTGAATACGCACGTGCAAATTCCATCTCATCTTCTAGAATAGGTAAGCTAGGCCCAATTTGAATTAAGGTTACGGCTAATCACGGGTAGCGGACGCTAGACAAGCAAGCCCTAGTCGCGTCAGCTAATTACGTACAAAGCTATAAGTCAGCTACTTCTGTGACGCGACTAGGGTTTGCTTGTCTAGCGTCCGCGAGCTAACCTTAATTTCAATAAGCTAGGCCCAATCGGGCCTAGCTTACCCGTTCTGCATCGCAGGGATTGTAGTCTTTTTGTTACTACCCTGTAGATTACGTTATCGCTGTACAATAGACGCTCTACTACTCCTTTTGATCTAGTATCACGCCGGTGACTTATAGTATATAATCCTTACGTTGTGGAGCCAATTACATTCACTTTTAATTCCATGTCCTTTTCAGTCGACTCAGTCCGCCGTAGTCATCGGTCTTTCCATAATCACAACGCGTTCGACATCGACACTAATCCCCTAGATCTGTCGGTCGTAACATGAATATCAACTGAACGTCAATGGCTTCGAGCAGTTGCAGATGCTTGCCAGAAGGGCGTTGCAGGATGGCCTGCGGTCCACAGCCGCAACCTCCTTGACCCGGACATGCTTCAGGCCACGATCGAGTGCACAACGAATCCTCAGGACCTTCAATCATGGACCACACCATCAGCCCTCTTTCCGAGGCAGATTGTCTATACCAGCAAGGCGTCTTGGGATCCTCCCAGGAGGACATTGCCGTAGGTACTCTCTGGAGAGCTTGCCAGCAGTTCTAGCACCACCCGTGGTCTTCGCGGGACTAGTTATTACACTATGGGCATGGAAGTGTATGATGATGGTTGTCTTTCAAGACAAGATCATCTACATGCCCAGCGTGCCACCTTTCGCGAGATCTGAACGCATGGAAGACTATCTAGGTCAATGCAAGCCAGTGTCGTGGGAGACGAGGCATATACGGTCCCTAGATGGAACGAAGCTCGCGATCTGCTGTGGTTCTCTTCCAACAGAACCTCAAGGCAAGATTGATACTGGATGTGTGCCGAACGGTGTCATCATCTGCTACTTTCAGGGCAATGGAGGCTCGCTCCCGCCACGGCTGCCATTGCTTTCAGCAGTGCTCAGGGTTGTAGCTGCTCAAGCTGGCGGCACTAGCGTCATACTTGTCGCGCTGTCTCCTCGTGGATACTGGAAGTCTTCAGGCCGAGCTACACAATCCGGTATAGAACTTGATGCCCGAGCGTTGATAAACCACGCTGTGGACCACTGCGCAAAACCTGGAGCGGATTCGAGACTCGTTCTGTGGGGTCAGAGCATAGGCGCTGGTGTCGCTACGTCCGCAGCTGCAGCATACCTTTCGCAGTCCGGCGTTACGAAGCCACCTATCTCAGGGCTGGTACTGGAGACCCCGTTCACCAGCATTCGAAGCATGCTGGTTGCGCTCTATCCGCAAAAATGGCTTCCATATCGGCATTTATGGCCTTTCCTGTGGAATCATTGGGACAGTGAAACCGCGTTGAAGAGAATCGCGACTACTGGCAACAAACCAAAGATCCTCCTTTTAGCAGCATCGAAGGATGAAGTGGTACCGCCTGAGGAAGCCCTCAAGCTGGAGAGCATCTGCAAAGAACTCAGCTTCGAATACTCGCGAAAGACTGTTCTAGGCGCGCTTCATCATCAAGCAAGCGCAGGGCGAGAAGGCCAGAATACCATAGCACATTTCACAGTGGCAGCGATTCGCACGAATCCGCCATGATCCGCGGTATAGCCACCGGCTTTCCTAAAACGACAGAACCTTAAATTGCTGTAGCGTCGATAGACTTCAGCCGAGCCACCTCGGCCGCCAATGACAATAACGCTACCACAAGCCATTGATGTTCAGCTTGAGCATAATTGGGATCGGCGACATAAGGACCGAGACTTAAGATGCACGCTTCGTCACCTTCGCATTGCTTGAACGGTTCTTGCGGCATGGGACTACTTCCACCCGACACCGACTGCATAACGATCCCATCATGGCAAAAAGTCGCATTCATGAGGGATCTTGGGTGGACCACTCGAGAGGACATGTGGTCGGCGCGACGCTCACACTCAAAGCCAATTGGGGTAGCCAGCTGGTCTCTGCTGCAGCAATCATTGTTCAAATAATAGGACTTGCGGCACGTATTGATTAGAGCGCCCCAATTTCAAACTCACTGCTGACAGCATTTGGGTCAAACAGGCGTGGAGTATCATCGCATTTTCAATTCATCAGAAGCGAGCCGGTTCTGACCTTCGAGACGAGTACGTTACTCAGCTCCAGGTCCTGCTGCGCAACACTTCGGGTGCCGAAAGTGCTGCTTTGGACATAATCTCTCTGGGCAGAAGATGGAAAGGTCGCCGACCAAGAGTATGGCGAAGTGCCGCTGTGTACGCACTCATACCGGCTCTTGTATATGTCATGTTTGTGATCGCTGGTATCTTCGTGGGTCAAATCGCTCAATCGAGTCCGATTGTGCTCATAGAACCCGATGCATGTGGCTACATCGATGTCGACAAGAGTCTACAGACCGTCGAAGGTCGTATTGGCTACCAGGCACTGAACATCAATATATCTCCGGTCTCACAGCAATATGCTCGATCATGCTACCGCTATGCAGGTAGCATTAGTGCGTTGAAGTACGGACACCAATCGTACATTTATTCAAGGCTTCGCGGGCTAACGATATAGTTTAGCTGTGCGGTCTACCCTAAACAAGCGCTGGACTACGAAGTTGTCCGTGACCAGCCCTGTCCGGTTCCATCATCCGACGCATGCTGGACGGACGACGACGATGCGATACCCATCAAGTTCGCCACGAAGAAGCTGGACTCACATGAAGACCTAGGGATCAACGCACCCAAGAAAGAACGGCTCAGCTTTCAGTATCAGACAACATGCGCGCCACTTACGTACAACTTCGTGGACTCCTTCACGAGGAGTACCTCGGAACGTCGAAACGACACCACGTTCGGCCCATCACCAGATACAGCCGCTACCGACTACTATCTCTTCGGCAACTACTCGCAGTTCGACTCATCGACCCCTTGGCTATGGAGCGTAAGCAGCCCCTTCTCAATCGGAGATGCCCGAAACATTGCTGACGATCTTCATCTGATCTAGTATACGCCTCTCATTCGACTCTGGGGACTAGGCGTTATTGGCTACGTAGGATGATATCTGTCGGCATAGGTCTCAATAGCTCTTGCTGACCCAACACAGACAGTGAATACATTTCTATCCCCGGAACCACACAACGATCATCAGTCCTCGCAGTGGACTCCAGTCACCCCATTCAACTAAGCTCAGGGCGATCTGAGCGTCTTCTTTATAGCGCCGAATAGTGTGTCCTACGCGGGGCCTGTGAACGGTCCTTTATTCCGGACCTTCAGCACCAGATGACGAGTTGGTCGGTGGCGCTCCCTATGTTCCTCGGCAGAGCGTATACGTCCTCACTTTGCACTGACCAGTATCAAATCTGCAACGAGAACAATGGTCGCTGCACAGGTTTTTCCGGACTATCCGCGCTGAATGAGTACACAACCCAGACTACGAAGCTGGAATTGAGCGACCGCCAGGGAGCGACCTACGTTCGCCTCAACACGCTCGCTAGTAAGTGCATATCTTCCAACGGAAGCCTGCTCGGATTTGTACTGACTGTTCCTTCCTACTCTGCCAACGCAGGCATGTACTCGGCAGTGTATGGCGTCCCGGACTCTGTACTTGCCAACGGAGATCTAATCAGCACTTCAACCTCGAAGCAGCTGCCAAACAATCAGTGGGCTCGCGAAGTCGAGTCCTGGTTCCAGGCCGTGCTCAGCCGTTTCCAGCTCGTCCAAAGCGTCTTCCCTGACATTCCGAATACTGTCCTTGAGCAGAACAACGTTGCCTACTTAAGTGCTAGCGGGGCTGCCTCTCTATTCCCTGGCTCGGTCGGAGATGAGCTAGTGAAACAGTGCCACCAGCAGCGAGTGAGAGCACCACAAGAGTATCAGTCATATAACCTCTTCGCTCTTATCATCATCTTGATTTTCGGCCTTCTGGTACCAGGAGCTGCAATTGTCATGAAGAAGCTGCATCAGCGGCTACCGGGTGTTGACCCTCGCGGTGTCAAATATATAAGCTACCACGGCGAATCCTTGCTGCAGCTTCATCGCCAGACTCTCGAATCTTCGGGGTACCGTGGATGGGCAGGAGGGGTTTCAGACGAGCCCCGTACGACTACCGCCGAGAAGAGGTTACCACTGATTGTGTTGGGCCGCGGCTCAATCGATGGGAAGCCAATCACGAGGTATCCCAGAGCTGGGGACAATGTCGATAGCGATGATACAGGCAGGAAAACGAAGGAAGACTACGAAGCTGTGGCGAGGGTGGATTCTGATATGACTTCGTAGAGAACCCTTTTGCCTTCCACCAGGAGTTCAATGTCGATCAGTCACTTTCTCTGTCCACAGATGCCCTTCACCTACAATGTGTCACACTCATGAACACCACATCTTACTGCTATGTCAATGCCAGCCATATTATCTACCACCTGCCAAATGCAGCTTAGTCCAGAGCTCCACTTCACTTTGTAGGGCCTTGGGAGTCGCGATTCGAATGTGCCTAGGGTTACATCCGACTCTTCTTCCTGTTGTGTTCATCAGAATCGTTTGTTTCCGAATTGTTCCAACTTATAAGTCTTTGCGAGTTGTGTGCCTTAGATTTGACACGCAATGGCCACATCATTCGATGTATCGAAAGTCCGAGAGCACTTTCCAGCTTTGAACCAGAAGCAGGTCTTCTTCGATAACGGTAAGGTCTGGGGGAAGGTTGTATAGAAGAAAGTATTCTGACATCTTGGTAGCTGGAGGCTCACAAGTATTACAGGAAGTCATCGATTCGTGAGTCCTTCTTTGACAGCATGCACACAATGGAGACTAATACCAGACAGGATTACAACGTATCTTTCTTCAACAAACGTCCAGCTCGGAGCTAGCTATCCTATCGGCCAAGCCTCAACCAAGCTCGTGGATGAAGGATGCCAAAGCGTAGCCAAATACATCAACGCCTCACCAGAAGAGGTTGTGCTTGGGCCGTCAACCACGCAGTTATTCCGAAACCTTAGCATCAGCTTGTACGACTACATCACGCCGGACTCGGAGATCATTGCCTCGAAGCTCGACCATGAAGCTAACATTGCCTCATGGGTGCAGTTGGCGAAAGATCGAGGAGCCACGCTGAAGTGGTATGAGCCGGAGGACAAGACGAACCCGCAGATCGACTGCGATGTCCTTCGCAAGCTCATGACCAGCAAGACGAAGCTCTTTGCTTGCACGCAGACGAGCAATATCCTGGGTACGATCAATGATGTCAAGGCTATCGCTAAGACTGTTCACGAAGTTCCTGGAGCACTGTTCTGCGTTGATGCTGTGGCATATGCTCCACATCGAGCGATCGATGTTCGAGACTGGGGTGTAGACTTCTACTCCTTCTCCTGGTACAAGCTATATGGACCGCATATCGCTTGTCTTTATGCATCCAAGGCTGCACAGAAGCATTTGCGAACGCTCGGCCACTTCTTCAAGTCAACCGACGGCTTAGAGAACTTGCTTGGTCTGGCGGCGGCAAATTACGAGCTCACAGCATCTATCCCTAAGGTGGTGAAGTATCTCGAAGAAGTGCCGTGGGATCAGATATCTGAGTATGAAGAAAAGCTTCAACGGATTCTGATCGACTACTTGAACTCGAAGTCGGAGATTCAGATATGGGGAGAGCCTGTTGCTGCTCGGGAGAAGCGTGTACCTGTGATCAGCTGGACAGTCAAGGGCAGGAGTAGTAGGGAGATTGTGGAAGCTGTCGAGAAGGAGAGTGACTTTGGGTTTCGGTGAGCAGACAGTATCAACCAGGCCGTGTCTGAGTCAGTGGCTAGGATTGGGATACTTGCTGACATCACGATCACCATGCGTAGATGGGGTGCGTTCTACAGCAACAGGCTGGTTGAAGATGTATTGGGGCTTGATCCCGTCGATGGCATAATCCGGGTACGTCAATCCGAAACTTTTGTGCTTGAACAATTGTTGACCATCCTATTTTCGATGCAGGTCTCGATGTTGCACTACAACACTGTTCGCGAAATCGAAGAATTCGTGAAAGTGTTTGATGGGGTAGTCTTTGGCTAGAGAGCGACCACTCTACTTTCCAGCAGCCACCGAAAGTCTTCTCCAATCGCCCTGTCCTGTCCTGCCGTGATGCTCGTTCGTAAGTGATGCTTGCAATACCTCATGCTCTCGATCCCCATGCCATCAGATCCAAGAAACTCGAGCCAACCTACTCCTAGCACTCCCAGCTAGTCAAAGCCAACCACCTTTCCACTGTGCTTCTGATGCTTCTTATACTCCTCCACCTCCTGCTCCGTGGGTCTCCTCTCCGGACCGTCGCCACCTCTGATCGGATCCTGACCAGGGCAACGGATCATGGTAAACCGATGCCGCTGCCTCATAGAGTTCGGAGGGTCGAGCTTCTCGACATCGGTAACGTCGTACAAGCCATCGTAGCGGAAACCACGCGTGGGTGCATACTTCGACTTGGACCCTAGCTTGTGAGACCGAAGCAGCCGTACTGGATTCCCATTGATGGAGGCTAGCATGCACTTTGTGTAAGCAGTCGGGGTACCGTTGGTCGCATCCGTACCGCAGTATAGCACCCTGTCGCCGTAATCCTCATCCGGGTACTTTTCACCAGCGTCATTTGCGCCGCCAGCCATGATGCAGGAGAACGCACCACCTTCCTCTGTGCCGCAAATGCCGCCCTGCGTGGCGCCGTGTGCTCCGTCGCGAAGAGCACAGATCTGGAAAGGAAACCACTGGCCGTTCAAGAGGTCACCATTGCCGTAATACCTCGAATTTGATTTGTAACCTTCCATGATCGATGCTTCACTCTTGCTGGTGCTGCCCTCTTTGTTCTTGCTGAACTGGATACCTATCGCGCAAGTGAGAAGACTCAGTCAGTCAATGTCGAGAGTTTTCTGCGAGGGCAGGGTTTGGTACCGCGAAGAATGTCGGTTTCGAAGACTTGTTTGCTCCATTTAATGTAGAGCTCCCCTGCATCAGCTTTCACATCGTACGGCCATGCTATGCTACCGTTGTATTGCGAATCGCAGATAGAGAGGAGACCACTCTTAGTGTCAAGTAGACGGTGTAGTTTGAGCTGTCCGCCATTGACCTCCTGAAAAATGATTTTGTGCCTGTGGGCAGGTCAGCAATGATCTTAGTGAAAACAGTGTTTCGAAGATCGGCTTGACATACAGCATGTTTCGAAGGAGGTCGAAATCTCTCGCGGTATTGCGCCTCTCAGGCCACTCCAACGCGGTCTTACACGCTGCAATTTGCTCGCGAAGACGCCGAAGTAGGATTTCGACGCCGGCGTAATCGTTGCTACTCCGTGTGTTCGGCACTTTGGTATCTTTGTACCACTGTGGCGGCCTGTCATCGCCGTTGATTGACTGCTTGGGCGCTTCCTCCCGGCCAGGTGACTGCGGAGATGCCACTGATATTCTTTTCGAGATCTTCAGGCTCGACAAGCTTGGGCGGTCACCGTACACACTTGACTGCGAAGGTCGTTTAGTCGATACTGTCTTCTCTGTCACTTGAGCTGGTGCCTTTTGCTCTGTAGGCCTGGTGTTGATGCCGTCTTTGCTGGCTGGCCTCGTCTTGGTCACTTCCTTACTCCCATGCTTCGTTTTGTCGCCTTCCTTGCTCACGGGCCTCGTCTCATCACCTTCCTTGCTAGATGCCGGTGATGGCCTTGAGTCGTCGTCAGACCTCAGCTTGGCAGCTCCTCTGATCTTGAACTCGACTGACTGCTTTCGAGCAGACTCGCTGTCTTGCTGCGAAGCAGGCACATGGCCAAACCCAACGAACTGGTCAGCGGGTTTATCAGCAGTCTTTGCTTTTGGGAACAGCTCGCGAGGACGCTGCTTATCCGTTCGTTTCTCCTTCCTTGGATGCCACGACGCTAAAACTTCGTCGCCGTCTGCCGACTGGCTTGGCGGTGAGGCGTCCGCTTCAGTAGAGTGCGCTGGCTGGGATTGCAATGGCTTCGGCTGCACGGGCGAAGTCTGCTCTGTGTCGGGGACAGGCTCGCGTTTGATGCCACGAGGCTCTACAGGCTTCTGGTGGGCATTGGCCTGGGCAAGCTGCTGCTTTCTTGCTTTCTTTGCAGCGAATTCCTGTCTCGCTTCCTCCTTTGCCTCTGCAGCTAGGCGGTCGAACTTCGCCCTCTCCAACTTGAGGCGGGCCGCCGCAGCAGCCTCCATCATCTGATCAAAGGATAGTTCGACCATGGTGGGTAGTGGATTCTGGATTTGTTGATTTGGTTTTGATGGTTGGTAGTCGGGACCATCGACGGAAGTGGTTGGGTTGATGAAGGCACTTCTGAACGTGGTCGGTTGTGGTGTTATGAGTCCTCAGTGACAGTAGTCCGTAGTGTCTGTGATAAGTTGTACCGTGGCAACACGTGGACGATGCCTGCCCCTCTCCCGTGGTGGCCAAGAGTTGCTGCCGGTGTCACTAAACTTGATATCGTCGTGTTCTTCGTGTCTGAAGACGCGTCTCTCTGTTCAATCGTGGTAGGTGAAGCTTGCTGGTCTTGAAACACGTGCATTAGCTTTCTTATTGACAATGAACCACCTCAAGTACCGACCTGCAAATGCATGTATATGCAGATCTGCTTTCTCGCAAGTTGTCAAGCTCCCGATCTTGTTTGGTGCTGTTGTCGGAAGTGAGGAAGCAAATTCAGAATGTCTCTGGTTATTGGGAAACGCGACCGTTCATCCGTGACTGCCCTTGACTACCTTTCGTGGTTCACCAACGCATTAGGCCTACAGTAATGTGTCCCGTCTCGAACTCAGCATCAGAGTCTTGTTAGTACGAGCCGAGTAGAGAGCAGCTCTGATTGTAAGTGTGATCTGGGACAGAGTTGTAATTTCACCGTGTGAAGTAAGAGTGTTGTGAAACCAAACCAGTCGGGTCGAAGTGAAGTACTGAAGTCGCACGTCGTCACGTGTCCGTTGATCGTCAACCACTAATACGGGAAGGAGCGACCAGAACACCTCACAAGCGCGTGCGAATACATGGGAAAGAATAACTTTTCAGCTCGCGTGTTGTCTATCCAATGTATACCATTCCTCACAGGCTGTCTGCGATACATCGCGTAGCCTTACATTGCTCGTTGGGGCCAATGGCAGCCACAAGATGCTCGATACACCGTGTTCTGTGTCCCCTCTTATCATGTCCACTTCCACTTCAACAGCTTCGGATGTTTGGGACTCTGCCGTTATGACACTCTCTACCTTGCCTTCTTGTTCGAGCCGTCCTCCTGCGCCATCTGGTCACCGAGGCGGTTGTACTCCTGGCTCAGGCCTTGGGACTGCTTCTTCAACGCCTCGATGTCACGCTCCTTCTCGGCCAGCTTCTTCTTGAGGGTGCCAATCTCGCCCAGTTGACCGGCCTCGCCCAGCTTCGCCGAGTTCTTGTCGTTCTTTGGTGCCTCACCACGGAGGATCTTGACTTCCTGCTCCAGACGGAGGACGTCGAGGATCATGACGTAGGTGCGGTTGAGGATGAGGGAGAGGAAGAGGGTGAAGCCGCAGAGGTACATGTTGCGCTGGGAGTAGAACTTGCGGGCCTGGACTTCCATGCGCTCACTGCCGGCGACACCTCTGCTTCGTCCATTAGCATTGTAGTCAGGATGTCTAAGATGGTGGAGCTTACGCTGCAGCTCCGCCCTGGAACTTGGCCTGCGACAGCTCGAGCTGAACGCGGTAGACCCGGTTCACGCTATCGATGAACAGGATCAGGATGAAGATGAACGTGATCTGTGTCTGTGTCAGTATACCAAGCCGCTATAGTCACATTGTTCTTCTTTCTCACCTTCAACCCATATTGTAACTTCGCTATTATCGGACTCTCCGATATGAAGGTGAAGAGGCCGCGCTTGATGTTGAACGGCAACGGGATGATGAGACTCATAAACACCACCATCTCGAAGACGAGAAGGGCGAAGACCTGCAGATGTGCGTGTTAGCCTGGTTCTCTGCTTCTGGGCGGGTTGAGGGCTTTGAGACTGGTGCATAGATCAAGCTGGGCATGTTTGCGGTTGTTTGTAGCGATTGGGCGGGTTGAGATGAGAAGGATGTGCAGTGGACGTGTTCGTGAAGAAGAGGAAGTAGACCTGGAGGAGGGGAAGACTTACGAGACTGTAATAGAGCGTCATGGCTGCGGTTGTTCCTTGTTTGATGCAAGAGGTTCGTCACAAGGTTGGGAAGCTCCGTAGCAGGTCTGACGAGGGAGAATGATCAATTCGAGGTCTCGATAGGTATTGGTGTTCGTGTAGCTGGTCGGCAAGGAGTTCTGGTATGTGAAGAAAGGTGTTGGGTCGTGTGAGGGAGGTGAAAACAAATGATGTGGCCTCTGTAGTTGCCAAGTTTGCGTGCAACTAGCTACGTCAGCGGGTCCGAGCATGTGAGACAAAAAAGTCTAAATTCTAATTCGACATGTGAATTTAGAATTGATGTCCAGCTCATGTGACTGCACCCAACCGGCATTTGAGGTGCTTGAACATCATGGCGGACGACAGAGAGCTCATCACGCCAGCCATGCCGTTGCTCAAGGAGCAGGTAAACGGCCATTCAGACGTCACCACCAAAAGGGCCGAACCAGATGCAGGTGGCGATCACGTAGACGAGCCTCAAACTAAGCGAGTGAAGCTCGATTCAGAGTCGACATCCAAAGCAGATGGTACGCAGCCCAGGACGGACCGTCAGAAAGGAATAGCTCCTATCAAACCAGAATATCTTGTCGACATCAACGCTCTCGACCCATCAGCTCAACAGGCAGACGACGATGCAGCCGAAGCATCAGGCAGAGCCCACGAGAAGAAGAATGTTGCTGGTCGTGGAGGTAAGAAGACTAAAGGCGGCCAGAACACCGCCCGGCAGTACGGGCAATCGAGAGATGCCATCCAGCTCTGCAAGTCACGGTCTCTGGCCGATGAGTTTGCCGAGTCGACCTGTCAATTCGGCAGCAATTGCAAGTGGGAGCACAATATCAGGAAGTACCTGAAAGAAGGCAAGCGGGAGGACCTGGCTACTTTCGATGGCGCATGTCCCATCTGGGAGGTGAAGGGGAAGTGCGTTGCCGGGTGGCGATGCCGCTTTGCGGGCAGCCATTCGAAGGAAGTGGAGCGCGAGGATGGTCGGAAGGAATTAGTGCAGGTCGAGAAGGAGAGCACGCAAGGTAGTGGCGGCGCAGAGGACCCCGAGGAGGATGAGGGGGTCGGTGTTGCGAATGTGGTCAGCGTTGGTGACAAGATCAACTTGAGGAAGCGCAAAGTCCCTCTGCCGAAGTCTGACAAGTATCTTGAGTATCTCAACAGCAAGTGGGAGAACAACAAGGAGAACACGAAAGCTCGTTCCGATAAGATCAAGGACGAATCCTCTGACAGAATCAAGGACGAGCCTACCAACGAGATCAAGGATGAACCAATTGACAAGATCAAGGACGAAGCCATCGAGAATCCGACTAATGGTATCCACGATGCCAGAGCGAGCTACGTTGAGTCCCCCTTCAAGCCTTCTGAGAAGCGACGCATCTACTACGGAGCAGAGACACCTGTCCTGGCACCACTCACGACTCAAGGCAACATGCCGTTCCGTCGCCTTTGTGTATCTCTTGGAGCACAGATTACCTGGTCAGAAATGGCCATGGGCTTCCCACTGATCCAAGGAGAGAAGCAGGAATGGGCGCTGATGAAGTGCCACGAGTCTGAATTGACGCCTCCAAAGTACACACCCAAAGCCATCGTCCAGAATTACGACAACTCGAAAGACCTAAAGTTCGGCGCGCAGATTGCAGCGAACAAGCCCTACCTCGCTCTCAAGACCACCGAAGTCCTCGCCACGCTGTGTCCAAATCTGCGAGCAGTTGACCTAAACTGCGGATGTCCTATCGATCTGGTCTTCAAGCAGGGCTCCGGCTCCGCACTACTCGATGGCACATCGAAGCTCGAAAAGATGCTGCGAGGCATGAACATCGTTTCAGGAGAGATTCCAATCACTGTCAAGATTCGCACTGGTACACAGGACAAGAAGCCAACCGCGGAGAAGCTGTGCAAGCGACTCATTCTAGGTGGCGAGGAAGCACTGGACGCCGGCGATGGACCCTCTGGCGTTGCGGCGATCACGCTGCACGGTCGTAGCAGACAGCAGCGGTACACGCGCAGCGCGGACTGGGAGTACATCGCCGAGTGTGCGACTTTGGTGCAGAACCTCAGAGCAGATCGTGCAGACGTTACGGACACTGTCCGTGAGCCCGACGCGCGTGATCTCTCATCATCGACGAAGTCCGACGGCCTACCATACTTCATCGGCAACGGCGACATCCTATCCCACGTCGACTACAACCTGCACATGGAGCAAGGCAAAGTCGATAGCTGCATGATCGCTCGTGGCGCTTTGATCAAGCCGTGGATCTTCGAGGAGATCGAGACGAACCAGTATCTCGATAAGTCTGCCACTGAGCGTCTCGGCTACATCGAGAAGTTCGTGCGGAACGGGTTGGAGTACTGGGGCTCCGATGAGATCGGTGTGGGCACTACGAGGAAATTCCTACTAGAGTGGTTGAGCTTTACCTCTCGCTACGTGCCGCTCGGGATCCTTGAGCACCTGCCGCCGAAGCTTGGTGATCGGCCGCCAGCGTTCAAGGGCAGGAGCGATCTGGAGACGTTGTTGAGTAGTGCGAACTACAAGGACTGGATTAAGATTAGGTGAGTGTTTGTGTTTTCGTGTACTTTTGGGATGGATGCTAATGTTTCGCGACAGTGAGATGTTCCTCGGACCTGCTCACAAGGACTTCCAGTTCCAGCCGAAGCACAAGTCGAACAGCTATGAGATCGAGGCAGAGGGATGACGGAATGAGGCACAGGGACGGTACTGGCTTTGGGTTAGATTGCTGGCCACACAGGTCGCCGTTGATGACAGAAAGGACCCTTTTGCTCTAACGACATCGTCTTGCTTGCGCAGATAGCCGGATCGGCTCTCGACACTATAGCAGCGCCCAATGGTACGGCTATGGTCACAGACACGGCACTCCATTGACATTAGGAGTCCTCTCGAAGTATCGTTGTATATGCCAGTGTTCCAGCGACTAGTGTAGCAGGACTTGCCTTAGCAGGACCTTGGAGAGCCTTTCCAGTCACCGGTGCAGTACCGCAAGGAGCTCATCCAGGTCCCTCCCCGACAGGGCAATCCGAAGATGTCGCTACAATGCGTGCTGAGCTGTCAACGACTCGCGCTGGTATGAGAGAGTGCTACCACATATCAGCGCTGGACTAGGAAAGCGGGGGAAGGATACTATGACCGACGCTTCGTTTTGTGGCCTTCGGCGGACCGTGACAAGCCAGATAGACCGCAGATGCACGCCGCCGGGCTGATAGCGGTGTTGACTCAAATGCTCGACCCGCCGACAGATTTCTCGTAGGCCTTGCGCAATAATCTCACCCCGTTCACCCACTTCCCGGCGCTCGCGGAACAGCCGACGCAAGATCCCACACCTTAACCCTTCCATCCTCCCCACAACTCATCGCCTTCTTCTCCCGCTCAAGCACCATCACATCCCTCACAATCTCCTCCCCATGCGCGCCAGGTAGATCGATCGCACTCCCAAACCCCCACCCCTTCTCGCCATCCAGCTGCACGATCGAGAGTGTCTGATTAACATTATGCCCACACACCAGCACCGGCTGCGGTCCAGGGATCAGATCGACAACGTACGAACATTGCAACCGCTCTCGAACATCGCCGATGTTGAGCACAGAACTGCTATCTCCCGTTCCGTTCTCAGAGAGGGAGTGAATGGAGAAGTGCTCGTCGGTCGTAACGACGTAGACTTGGGATGGTGAAAGGAAGCCGGCACAGTGGACTGCTGAGCGTGGGTTCAGGACTTGCTGGAGCGCATCTTCTTCCTCCTCGATGTTGAGGTCGAAGAGGGATACAAGTCCGTCTGTGCTGCCGGAGAGTAGGACGCTAGGTTGTGAGGGGTGAAATGCTAGTTGCGTGATTGAGTCGGTGTGGCTCTCCACGTAACTCCGCACAGGTGCGCCAGGGTTCCGCGTATCGAATAGTAAGACGCTCACTTCACCGAGCCCCTCTTTGATACTCTCGGTGCCGGCAGCGATGAGGTTGTCATGGCAAGCTATGGACGAGATTCCGGCGCCTCGAGGGTCAGAGAGCTGGATGTTAGAGCGTTGGGCGCGGGTGTCCCATGTGCGGATGAGGCTATCGCGGCCGGCTGTTGCGAAGCCGGAGGCGAAAGAGGTCAGACAGGAGAGGCCGGCATGAGCGGATGAGACTTTTCGTAAAGGGTTCAAGGAGATGTCGAAGAGGCGGAGCGTGTCGTCTGAGCCGATGGTGGCGAACGTCGATCCAGCTTGTGCGAGCGAGTAGAGGTAGGTGTCCGGGGGCGTGCCTAGGGTTGAGGATGCGATGCAGCGGGCCATGGCGAAATGATGGAGAGAGTGTTCGTGAGCTTCCCGAGCTTGTTGATACTCGGCTCAGCTTGTGGATTAGGTAAGTTGGTCATGAACCGTATCTTGTGGGAAGCAGCGTCTCGAGCTGCCTAGGTCATGTGTGGACGGGCATAAGGTGTCAGGATGTGCATCAAATAGAAATATTGATGGACATGATGAAGGTGAAGTCAAAATTGCTCGCCTACCTGACCAATCAGATGTCAACAGCCTTCTGGCACGTCTACGTCTAACCTCTGCAAAGTGCAAGGTGTTGTTGCCCTCGAATCTTGCAAGCACATAGTCTCGCAGTGGCTATATGCGAGAAACTTCAACTGAATGATCTGTTCCACTGGGTTGACAGCCAAACTTGCTTTCTGTCCGGTGATAAGTCCACAGCCGTGAAGCCGCGAGTGAAACATTGGCCCGCGAGCGGTGTGCATGCGCTCCATGAGGCGGCAGCCACTTCATGCAGGAAGCATCACTCTTCCAGTGTGCTGGCGGCGTGGATGATCCTGTCGGCGAATCTGCATGTCTGGCCACGGTCTGCGGCATGAGGTGGGTGGTTGAATGCCGGCGAATCGTATGCGCAATGGACATGTGGAGTCAGTCTTCGGTGGCACGACATGCGCCCACCAAGTTGAAAGCGAGGACGGTGGTACATGCACCTCGCACCTCGTTGACAACACACACTACTTGCGGGTCTCGCCTCGTGTCATGCATTGCAGCTGGGGCGGGTGTGGTGAGGGAGGAGGTTTAAGCTTTGGGGCAGGCTGACGAGGTCGGTGGATGGGTGGTGTCTGTGCTGGTGCCGCCTGCAAGGTTTCTTCCTTCCTGTCGGGTGTCGTCTTCGCACTGCGCAGAATCTGACGGCTCGGCTGGCTGCCAACTCAAACACACCCTAGCCCGGTGCGTTCGCATCCTACTTGCACGCCAGCGTCAGCGCCAAAGCGGTAAGGGTAGGGTAAGTTTGTTCTTTCCACCGTCTTCCATCGTCACTCCTTCACTTCTACCACCTACCACTCACCACCCGCCAAGTCACCTGCCAGCCCAACTGTCCCTTGCGCCGGCCAGTGCTCTTGTCGCCCGCTCTTGACAAAGCTCGTTCATTCTTCACTCTCACACCACAAACAACCTCACTTCCACCTCCTCTACCAATCCCATCACACGCCGTCTGCCTAACACACCACAAGCATACACCTCAACACCAGCACCACTTGGCTTCACACCTCACCACTTCCCCACCACCACTCACACACCCTCACAATGCGCCGCCAAACCCCCATCGCCCACCTCCTCCACACCCACCTCTACCCCTCCCCCCTCCCCACAGACCCCCCAACCTTCTCCGCCCACCTCGCCCGCAACCTCGTCCCCGAAGTCCGCATCGAAGTCGCCACCTTCTACGGCGACCTCAACAGCACCGAAGCCCGCTACCCGGGCCTCAACTACTGCCACGCCCCCCACCGCATGCGTCTCGGCCGCTTCAAACACCACCGCCGCTTATTCGAAGCCTTCGACTCACTAGGCCTAACGGAAGGCGAAATCCAGGAATTCTGCTGCTGGGAGGGGACCAAGTGGGCGAGGGAGCGGTATGAGAAGGACGAGGGGATCGTGGTGAAGGATACGACGGGGGATGAGATTGGGCCGTATGTGGATCGCAGGAGCGTGAGGGAGGAGGACGGGAAGCGGAGGAGTATTGTGAGGAAGACGGATATTTCGGTTGTGGTGGAGCGGGCCAGGACGCAGATTCAGCAAGCACAGCAGCAGATTGAGGAGGAGAGTGAGGAGGACGAGCCGATGAGCGATGCCGACGAAGTGGAGGAGCCCGAGCAACCCAATGAAGTTGAAGAAGGTGCAGATGGAGAAGAAACCCCAACAGAAGCCGCCGCGCGCCGCGAACACATCTCCCACCTGCGCCACCGCCGCGACCGCTCCATCCTCAACGAGCACATCCGCGCCGCCCTGCACTCGGGCCAGCGGCTGCCGCCGCACATCGAGGACTACTTGAAGGAAGAGCGCGAGCGGGGCAGTTCGATGGTGGATCCGGAGTTTCTGAGGTGGTTGGCGACGCGGACTAGGATTGGGAGTGCGAATGGGGGTGGTTCGGTGACAGGTGCTCGTGGTGCCACAAGAACGACGAGGGCGGCTGCTTAGAGGGGAGGGGAAGGGTGTGGTTGCTTGTGAGAGCGATTTGAGCGCGGTGGAAACAGTGGATTTGGCTGGAGCTGCGAGGCGGATGACAGCGGTATATACGGGAAAGCAAGTGTTGCGTGTGTGTGTGTGTGTGCTCGAATTAGCGGGAGCAATGGGACTGGGACAACAGGATGGAATCTTTGGTCGAGCTTGCGACTGAGCACAGCTCTACTGCATCGAGCATCACATGCGAAAACACCAGACTAGCTTTTAGCAGTGCTGGCTAGTCGAAACGGAAGCATTTGGCATGATATATGAATTGCTCATATCCAACACTCCACCCACCCTTCTATCTCCCAACTCCAATCTATCTTCCAGCGCAGCTAAACACTCACCCAACCGCCTCCCCCCAAATCGCATCCACGAAATTCCCCGGCCGCGCTCTCCCACCGTCTGTTTGGTGCAGGTATCGTTCAACCTCATACCCAAACCCAATCAAGCCTTCCTCATCGCCCCACTCGCTCATGCCCATTAGACCCACGGGCACACCGCCATCAGCATTTCCCACCGGCACGCTTATAGCAGGCGCCCCCGTGAAGTTGGCGAGCCACACGTACTCCATATTCCTTATGGACATATTCCCATCGCTACACCCGTACCTCAGATCCGCCTCCTGGACCTTCCAGCCCGCGTTTGGAGTAGTCGGCGTCACGACAATCATCCCTGGATACGTGGCGAAAAGGTGTATGAGATGCTGCATCAACAGATGCCGCAGCCGCTGCGCCTGCAGAAAGTCTACGGCAGGTGTCGTCTTGCCTATGCTAAGCAAGACTTTGTTTGGGGCCGTGAGGGAGGAGAGCTGGGAGTGGGGGACGCCCGTGGCGATTTCGGCGAGGATAGTCTGAAGGGGCGTCAGTGTTTGTGACCGGGAGGGAGGAGCGGGAGGAGAGTGAGGGCGGAAAGAGGGAGAGGCACGGAAGGAGAGGAGGAAGGTAGAAACCTACCATGGCGTGCGCGAGTTGGCCTTCGTGTACCATTGGGATTTCGATGTCGATGATTGAGTAGTTGGCGACGGAGGTGAGGTGGTCCAATGCCGCGTTGCAGAGCGCTTGGACGGGTGTGTCTGCGCGGGAGAACCAGGGGCGAAAGATACCTAGCGCCTTCTTCTTGTTGTCCCCATGGGAGGGGAGGGAGACAGGGGTGGGTGGGGAGAAGAGCGCGGAACTATCGTCGAGGGGGTCGGGGTGGGCCATGATGCGGTATGCGAGCTCTAGGTCGATCATATTCGCCGCAATAGGTCCAGCAACACCATTGCTCTTTGCCAGATTCGCCGTTGGTCGGATACTGACACGGCCATGGGAGGTCTTCAGGCCGTAGACGCCGCAGTATGATGCTGGAATCCGCACGCTACCGCCGCCATCATTGCCCATAGCGAACGGCACAAGCCCAGCAGCGACAGCGTACGCGCTACCGCCTGAGCTACCGCCGCAGTAGTACTCCCTATTATGCGGATTCCGCGGCGTGCCGAAGTTGGGATTGCAGTTCGTAGTATCCATCCCTAATTCGTGCATCGTCGTCTTGCCGATGCAAATAGCGCCCGCATCGAGCCATTGCTGAAGACAGAAACTGGTTGCATTGGGGTCAGCGGAGCTGTAATCGAGTCTCGAGCCCAGACTCTTCGGATAGCCGGCAAGATCTTCTTCGTCCTTAACAGCCTGTGCTCCCAGCCGTCAGCAGGTTGGATAGATGTACAAGGCGCGCACCTCTCAAGGAGTAGGAAGGGTGAAGAACAAACCATAGGCACCCCATCAAGTACCCCCCTCCACTTGCCCGCTGCGTACCGGGCCGTACTCTCCTCTGCAGCCTTCCTCACTAGCTCGACTTTCGTTGATAGGAAGGAGACGGAGTGCTCCGCGCCTTCGACATCCCGGCGGATCAGCGGTAGCAAGGTTTCAACGACCTTCGTAGGCGTGAGACGGCCGGTTTTGTAGGCTTCATGGTAGTCGAGAGTAGACCAGTAGGTTTGCTTGGGCGGTTGCTTGGAGGTCCAGTCTTCTGCTGAGAGAGAGGATATGCATTCCTCGAGCGAGGGTGGTGGCGTGACGGTGCGGGTGGATTTGATGACAGTAGGGTCGTAGCGAGGTTCTATGCCGTGGAGTTCGGGATGGTCGCGAAGTTTGTTGAAGCCGGCGTTAGACCAGAGAAATCGTTGGAGGAAGGGAGAGTTGGAAATACTGGGTGAGGTTAGTCTGAGTTCATGTGGTGTGGGGCGAGGAGACATACATTGTTGCAGCGATCGAAAGCGGTAAACCTCGCAAGACGGGATTCGAAGGCGATGGCTCAGGTTTGTACAGAACGCTGTATTCCTCTGGCCTCGGACGATTGATATAGATGCCGTCGTCCGCCATGTTATTGACCTTGCATGCTGCTTTTCCACAAGTTGAGCAATGAATGTGAGGTCGAAGTGCTCGCTTAGCGCTGACCAGGCTGACATGAACCGCCTACAACAACGAACACAATAATAAACCTGAGCCATCATCAACAATCATCGTGTATACACACTACCAACACCCCTCTATCGCAATCTAACAGTCTAACCATCGCCCGCGTTACCATCATGCTTTTCTCGCGTTCCCGCCAGCCGTAGCAAGCCAATACATTCGTATACTCATGCTTTTCCTCTCTCAAACTGCCCTCGCGATGAAAAAACAACAACAACAAGCTCCAACTCAGCGTGCGATGCCATCGGGCCAAAGCCAGCCGGAGCCAAAAATGCATTGCAACAAGAGGGGGTATCGCAGCAAGAATCAGAAGCTCAGGTATCCTCTCCAAGACCGAATTTTGTGTTTGCCCGACCGGAAACATTCCCGCACTCCCTCAAAGGAGGAATGTTCGCGGTCGGATAGAAGAAGAAGAATCATCCCAAGAACTCCTGATAACACCTGCGCTGTAATCGATTTCGTGTACGCGATAATGTGAAGGAAGGCGACTTCCGGTGTCGTGATGCCGCCGTTGGTTCGTATGATGTTTCATTGTGGTCTTGTGCTGATAAGACGATATCGCGCGAATGTCTGTCGCTGTGGTGATGTTGCCAGAAAGATGACATGTTGTGGTTCGTGTCGGTGTCGAAGCGAGATTAAGCCAATCACCACCCCTAGTAGCCGCCCATGCCGTCGCCCATGCCCCTCAAACCCGCGCCTGCCACGTTCGCGCCTTCCAGATTGCCAGGCACGTTGCCCGGCATCTGGATGTCCGGATTGCACTGCGGACTATGCTGACGGTGATACTTCAACCCGTTCAGGTTCTTGTACCGCTTGCCACACACATCACACTTGTACGGTTTCTCCTTCTCCATGCCCAACGTGCCGGGGTAGGGGATAGAAGTAGTGGGATCAACAATAGAAAACGTACCATCTGAGTTCTCCTTGAGCTGCTGGTTCTGATGACCGTGCTGCTTGTGGTATTTCAACCCGTTCTGGTTCTTGTACGCCTTCTCGCAGCCAATGACCGGGCACTTGAACGGCTTGATCTCTTCGCTGATGAAGCCGCCGGCACCTGCGAGACCGTTAAGAACTTGTTGTTCGCGTACGCGCTTTGCCAGCTCGCTGTTGTTAGTGGACTGATTCGCGAAGGCTTTATTGCCGTGACCTTGTTTGCTCAGCAGGCGCTTTGCGGGATCATCAATCGTGCCGGACTGACCATTGTTCAGGGTATTGAAGTCCATGCTGCCTTGCATGTTCAGCGTGGCCATTTGTGAGCTGTAGTCAAGATCGTACTCTGCCGGAGTGCCGGGCATGGAGGAGTCGGGGGTGCTGGTCTGCTGTGAGAAGCTGGTGGCGGTCCCCATCGTTGGTGTGTTGACGGAAGAAACGGTGGGATTGTGTTGGAAGCCTTGCTGACTGGCGTGGGGTGTGGTTGGTCCTGCGGAGTTCAACCCCTGGCCTTGGAAAGCATTTGCGAGGTTGACGTTGACCGCTGGGCCACGAGGTTGCTGGCGGCCGAACTGAGGCTGAGGCTGGAACTGTGAGCGTTGAGGGGTAGGTCCACCATCATCCATATCCATGTCGTCGAGACTATCGAATGCGCCAATCTGATCACCCGACTGACCGCTGAATAGTGGAGAGGCGGCTGGGAGATGGTTGGGATACTGCACGGGCTGATGAGGTAGAGGCTGTTGCGGATGCGCTTGCTGCTGAACTGCTTGTGCGGTGTTGGAGGCGTTCGCGGCTCTACCGCTTGGGAACTGCAAGTCTCGTGGCGTGCGGCCCATGGTCTGAGTGGGTTGCGCGGCATGCGCCTCCTCGTAGTGCTGGAGCAGTTCGTGCATAGAGTCGAGGCGGATGTCGCAGCAGACGTAGTCCTTCATGTAGGTGGCCTCCATCTTCGGTAGATACGATGAGGAGTGGAATGACGGAGATCCATACTTGTAAGGCGATGTTCCCATGAAGAGGTCGTCCCTAAAAATACTGCCCATGGACATGCCGCCCCAACTCCTGCCCACGAAGCTGCCAGACAGGCCGCCGTTGTTGTTGCTCTCGCGGCGCTGACCGTTACGCATTGGTATGGACTGTGCGCCGTAAGGTGTTGTGGAAAGCATATTCACCGACTCTTGTCTGCCTTTTGGCGCCGTCTCCACGCCTTCCATGCCGTCCATGTTAGTATCTTGCTGAATATCGATGCGGGGTTGCTGAAGTTGTGAAGTAAGGTTGGAGTGTTGACTGCGTGGCGAGTTGGAACTCTGTCGCGATGAGGCTATGTTGATCGGCGAGGCCGTGCCAGACATGTTGTGAGCCGAGGAGCGTGGCAACGCCTTACGGAAGAGTGGGAACTGTGAGTCGTCGCCGTCTTCCGCGCCGAAGAGCACGTCGTCGGTGGTGAAGTGGTGCTCTGTGATGTCTTGGTAGTGATGCTTGCGGTAAGCGTAGAAATGGTCGGCGTCCCTCGAGTGGCGCCTGTTGTGGTCGCTGTACGCTATGGATATCGGCGTACTAACCGGCGTTGACTCGACACTCGTACCACGTGAGTGAAGAGGCGGTGGTGTCTGCGATGAGGAAGCCAGCTTGGGCAACGGCGAGTCTCGAGTCCTTCTGGCTATTATTACCGAGATTCACTGGTCTGCTACAACGGCTCCACTATCGTATGAGCTTAAACTGCCGCAGATGAACCTGACGAATGTGAACGTGCCGCGAGGTGATTGTTGTGCGATCAATACTGGCGTTCACAATACAGAGCTGATTTGTATAACGACGGTGAGACCACTGCGACGTAGAGCGGAAGGTAATACTCAACGGACAGACATACTTTGGAAGCGGTCTGCTGGAGGACGTCTATGTCAATAGTCACTCCTGCAGTGCCGATGGCTCGCAGCCAATCATGCACGTCGCTGCTAGCTGCCTATACGAATTCCACTTTGTCTGGGGCACCCATGGATCCTCCCAACACCTTGCACCCGTCCTCGCCGTCACAAAGTGACAGGAGGCCCGAACATTTACCAGCCATTCTCGTCGACTCCGCACAAGCGAGCGCCATAAGGTTTCAGCCATCCGTTCTGCTTCTTCCTCGAGGAACTGCCGGAGAGGCAACAGTTTGGGTCGCCTTGTCGTATGCGCTTTGACCTCCCAGACGGCGAACCTGTCGACTCGCGTGCACTCCTTCTCAACACAGCGGGTAGCCCACTTCGCCATTATTTAAGGATGGAGATTAAGGGCTCCAACCTACCGAGGTTGACATCCCCTTTGCGCATTCACTGCTTTGATTTGGAAGTGAATGTTCGACTCTTGAGGCAACGGAGATTCGACCAGGATGAGGATGAGCTCTAGATTTCTGCATTCGGCATGCACAACCGTTGACTCACGAATACGGTACGTCAAGCGTGGGTAAAGTGAGATGTCGGTCAAGCGCCGTCAGTTCCCGTCGAGCTGCGCTATCTTCCGCTCATCCTTTGCGCCTACAAGCAACAGCAACAACAACACAAAAGATGGTAGCACTGGTAAGATCAATGCAATAATTTCACAGTACGTACCCCCAACCCTAGTCTCCTGCCCCGGACTGTCTACCTGAGTTCAAAGGCTGGCTGCAGGCAGCCCTGCACATTACATTCGCTTGTCCTCTCTCCTGCATCCCGCGACAAGCGCTCACAGGCTCGGAAGCAACCAAGGTTAATCGTGCAACGCTCGGCGGCGCGCCGGCATCGCTCTTTCCTCACACGTGCAGCTGGCTTAGTCCAGTCCGTCGGAAGAGATTCGGGACTCGTGCCCCTCTACCCACGCCACTAATAAGGCGACCTCGCGCGCATCGAGTCGCGCGCATCGAGATGAGAGGTCGCGTGCCTCGGACCTAGGGCTCTCGGAGCCAGAGAACGAAGTTCAGCGTGGCAACGACTTCACGTGTCTCTCAACGTGACGACCGGCGCTGAACACTTGCGCGGCATTGAAGTGAATGGCAAGCCGGAACCGACGGCCTGAGACAATCCTCCCGTGCCTAGGCTGCGCAGTAATCATTGCCCATACCCTACCAAGAAGCTGAGTGGCTTGTTGCCACGGCGCGGACGCTGCTTACTGACTATGACCTGAATTTTGGACTCTCGGCTCCGATACGCGAACATATACAACTTGTGTATCTTGTACCTAGATCATCGTGCCTCGCGCAATGCTGCGAACCAAGAACACAACAACAGCCTCGGCACATGGCTGGTCCATGTGCTGGTCATGACCGTTCCCACGGCACGACGCCACAACGTTTCCCCTGTTCACGATGAAAAAGAGCGCAGTCGCAGGACAAGCTTCATCCATGACTTAACGTGTGCGCCGCCCTCTCCGACTGCTGAACGCCGTCTCGTATAGACGTAGGTGATTCAGCAAGCACCTCCCGAGTCAACACAGCGGAGCGAACCTACCTCCACCACATCCCCCTCGCACATCCCAAACTCCCACCCCACCACCCTCAATCAGACAACGTCTTCTTAAACCCATCATAAGCCTGCCCCAAATCAAAACTCAATTCCCTTGCCTGCTCCGCGCTCAACTCCTCCGCCGCTCGCATCTGGTTCAGCGTAATCAGCCACTGCACGATCTTCCCTTTGCTCTCGAAGTCCCGGTCCGTGACGCGATTCACACTTTGGATCACTTCGACGAGGATGGGGTGGAGGGTGTCTTTGGAGAGCATGGCCATTTTGACGGCGTCGAAGAGGGTGATGAAGTTCTCGGAGGCGGCGACGATGTGGGAGGCGTTGGGGGTTG
>JAABUL010001029.1_pt1 | contig 55759 bp, 54 predicted proteins | sample 5559151 | NCBI WGS metagenome assembly JAABUL01 (sample SAMN10711876, study PRJNA513368) | rock metagenome | isolation source: Antarctica rocks | place: Antarctica: Victoria Land, Pudding Butte sud
AACCTTGCAGTAAACACCAAGCCACAAAACCGCAAACAAAACCACAAACAAAACCACAATGGGATTACATTGTGTCAGGTCACACCTGTAGAAGCCCCTGCCTTTAGGCAGGAGAGTAATCACTCTTAGGAAGACTCATGCCAACGCGCCCTTATCTTTCGCGCTACTTCGGTGAACAAGGCCTTCTGAAACGCGCCCTGCCGAGCTTCGCGGTCCGCCCGCAGCAGCAAACCGTCGCGGCGGCGGTAGACGCCGCCCTGGCTGCCCGGAGTGGGGTCGCGCTCATCGAGGCCGGAACGGGAGTTGGGAAGACGCTGGCGTATCTAATCCCAGCCTTGCAGCGCGCCAAGCCGGACTGCCGCATCGTGGTCTCGACGCACACACTCGCCCTGCAAGCGCAGCTCGCCGAGAAAGACGTCCCCCTGGTTCAGTCGGTCTGGAAGTCGCCCGTCGAGGCCGCTGTCGTGAAAGGGCGCGGCAATTACCTGTGCCTCCAGGACATGGACGCCGCGCGTTCTGATTTGTGGACCGTGGGGGACCCGGAGTTCGCCCGCGTCGCCGCCTGGAGTCGCACGTCGGAACGGGGCGATGTCGCCGAGCTGGACTTCACCTATCCCGGCTGGGCCGACATCCGGGCCAATCCCGACACCTGCAAGAAGCAGGAGTGCCGCTTCTTCGACCGCTGCTTCTATTACCGGATGCGCCGCGAGGCGCAGGAGGCCCGTCTCCTGCTGGTCAACCACGCTCTCTTTTTCAGCGACCTTGCTGTCCGGCGCAGCGGCGAGCCGGACGCCAAGCTGCTGCCGGACTATGACTTCGTGGTCTTCGACGAGGCGCACCACCTGGAAACGGCGGCGGCGGCCGCCTTCGGCATCGCCTTTTCGTCCTCGCGCCTCCCGGTCCTGGTGGATAAGCTCCGCCGCGTGGCCCGGCAGCTCGACATGAACCTGGACCGGCTCAAGGCCATCGAGTCCCAGTCGCAGTCGCTCTTCGACCCGTTCCTGCGCGGCAATCGGGCCGAGTTCTTCGTCGCCGACGTCTTGAGAGGGGAAGAAGCGCTCCAGTCCGCGCGGTTCCAGACCGCCGCCGTGAGCCTGCTGCTGGACGGCGTTGCCACTGAACTGCTCAAGCAGGACGCGGGCGGCCAGCCCGCCCTGAAGGACCGGATTGACGGCCTGCGCCGGCAGTGCGTCCGCGCCAAAGAAGAACTGACCCTGGCCTTCGGCGGCGACGATTCGAACTTTGTTCGCTGGGGTTCGCTGGGACGCGCCGGGCGGCGAGGGCCGATGGCGACGATCCACTGGACGCCGATCTCGGTCGCCCCCATCTTGCAGGCGGCCCTGTGGAAAGAGCCGCGCGCGGTCGGTGCGGCCCTGGTCTCGGCCACGCTCTCCACCGACGGCGGCTTCGGCTACGTCCGCAAGCGGCTGGGTATCCCCGACGCCGATCCTCGCGTGACCGAAACCGTCGTCGGCTCGCCCTTTGACTACGCCCGGCGCTGCCTGCTGTACGTCCCGCGCCACCTGCCGGTCCCCTCGGACGATCCCGGCTATGCCTACGATTCGGCCAACGAGATGCTGGCCCTGCTCGAAGCCTCGCGCGGCGGCGCGTTCCTCCTGTTCACCTCCTACCGTGCCCTCAACGCCGCCTACGATCACCTGACGCAGTCCGACCTCCCCTACCCCCTTCTCCGCCAGGGGGAGATGCCGAACGGCCGCCTCGTCCAGATTTTCAAGGAGGAAAAAAACGCCGTCCTGCTCGGCACGCAGTCCTTTTGGGAGGGCGTGGACGTTCCCGGCGGGGACCTGCGTCTGGTGGTCATTGACCGCCTCCCCTTCGCCGTGCCGGACAGCCCACTGCACAAAGCCCGCGTGGACGAGATTACGGCGGCGGGCGGCGACTGGTTCGGCGATTTCGCCTTGCCCCAGGCGCAGCTCCGGCTCAAACAGGGCTTCGGCCGGCTGATCCGCACGAGTCAGGACCGGGGCGTCGTCGCCATTCTGGACACGCGGCTGGTCCGCAAGACCTACGGCGAACGGTTCCTGCGCTTCCTGCCCCCCGCCCGCCGCGTCTTCGACATCGCCGAGGTGGAGGCGTTCTTCCGCGAGGAGGAAAGGACGGGGCCAGACGCGAATTAGCGGTTTAGGCTCCGTATTTTCACGGGTAAGCCACGAAAGTCTATCACCGAAGAAGGAGTCACCCCATGGCATTCGAAGTCCCGCCGCTCCCGTATGCGTATGACGCGCTGGAGCCGCATATTGACGAGCAGACCATGCACCTGCACCACGACAAGCACCACCAAGCCTATGTCACCAACCTCAACGCCGCCATCGAGAAGCACCCGGAGCTGTCCGGCAAGTCGCCCGAAGAACTGCTCAAAGACCTGAACTCAGTTCCCGAAGACATCAAAGCCGCTGTCCGCAACAACGGCGGCGGCCATGTCAACCACACGATGTTTTGGGAGATCATGGGGCCGGGCGGGGGCGGTGCGCCGACGGGCCGGCTGGCCGAGGCCATCACCTCGACATTCGGCAGCCTGGACGCCCTCAAAGCCGCCGTCAACGACGCCGGCGTCAAGCGCTTCGGCAGCGGCTGGACCTGGCTGGTCAAGACCGCCGACGGCAAGCTGGCCGTGGTCAGCACCGCCAACCAGGACAACCCGATGAGCGAAGGCCACTTCCCCATCCTCGGCAATGACGTGTGGGAGCACGCCTACTACCTCAAGTACCAGAACAAGCGGCCCGACTACCTGGCCGCCTGGTGGAACACGGTCAACTGGGACGCCGTGAGCAAGCGCTTCGAGCAGTCCGGCCTGTAGTCCATCGTCAATCAAATGCCCCGTACCTGTTGACTTGATAGGTACGGGGCTTCAAGAACTCTGATATATCTGCATGGCAACCGACCCTAGCATCATCCCGGCGATTACTGCCGCCGTCGAAGGCAGCCCTGACAACATCCCCCTGCGCCTGCACCTGGCGACGCTCCTGATGGACGCGGACCGTCCTGCCAAGGCACTGGAGCACTGCATGACCGTCCTGGGCCGCGAACCCGACAACCGCGAGGCGCTGCGAAAGGCCGCAGACGCCGCCTTCAAGACCGGCGACACCGTGCGGGCGATCAGCTATGGCCGTCTGCTGGACGCGCTCGGCTCCTCGCTCCTGGACGCCCCTGATGCCCCTTCAGACGCCCCGGAGCGACGGTCGGACGCCCCGCCCCGCCTCCCCACGCGCGAAACCGCCGTCCCGCTCCCCTCCCTGGAGGATGAAAGCGGGCCGGGGGAATGGGAGGTGGAACGGCCTCTTGTCACGCTTGCGGACGTCGCCGGCATGGAGGCCGTCAAGCGGCGGCTCAACCTCGCCTTCCTCGCCCCCATGAAGAACCCCGACCTGCGGAAGCTCTACGGCAAGTCCCTGCGCGGTGGCCTGCTGCTCTACGGGCCGCCCGGCTGCGGCAAGACGTTCATCGCCCGCGCGACGGCCGGTGAGCTGGGCGCGAAGTTTCTGGCCGTCGGGCTGTCCGATGTCCTGGACATGTGGATCGGCAACAGCGAAAAGAACCGGCACCAGATTTTCGAGACAGCCCGCCGTTCCCGCCCCTGTGTCCTGTTTTTCGACGAGATAGACGCCCTGGGGCATAAGCGCAGCCAGATGCGAAACAACGCCGGGCGCAACGTGGTCAACCAGCTCCTGGCCGAGATGGACAGCGTGGACGCGGACAACGAGGGCGTCTTTATCCTGGCCGCCACCAACCACCCCTGGGACATTGACACCGGCCTCCGCCGTCCGGGCCGGCTGGACCGGACGCTGCTTGTCCTGCCGCCGGACACCGCCGCCCGCGAGTCGGTCCTGCGCCTCCACTCCAAAGACCGCCCCCTGGAGGGCGTGGACTTCGCCGCGCTGGCCGCCAAGACGGAGGACTACTCGGGGGCAGACCTCGCCCACGTCTGCGAGGCCGCCGCCGAACTGGCCCTGGAAGACTCGCTGGCGACCGGCAAGGTGCGCCCCATCGGCATGAACGACTTCAAGCGCGGCCTCAAAGACGTCCGCCCCAGCGTCCGCCCCTGGTTCGAGACCGCCCGCAACTACGCCCTGTACGCCAACGAGGGCGGCGTCTATGACGAGCTTCTGGACTACCTGCGCGCCCGCCGCATCCTGTGACCGGACAATCGCCAGTTTCGGACGCCCTGCGCGCACGCGCCGATCTGCTCGGTGAGGTTGGCCGCTGGCGTGAGGCCATTCCTCTGCTGCAAAGTGCGCTGCGGCTTGAGCCGGATGACGCCCGGCTGCACTGCCGCATGGCCCAGGCGCATCTTCAAGTCGGTGATACTGTGCAGGCGATGAGGTCAGCCGAGCGCGCCATCGCCCTGAACCCATCCGACGAATGGGGCTATCGCCTGCGGGGTGTCATTCTGCTGAGGGGCCGGAATACACGTCGTATTCTTCAGGCTGCTGAAGAGGCCACCGCATTTGCCCCGAACAGCGCCATGACGCTTTCTGTCGTGAGACAGCCGAGCACTTGCGCCGGATTGCGCCGCGTTCGTCCCTGGCGCATGAGGCCCTGGCCCTGGTCGCGCTGCGGCAGTGTCAGTGGGTGGAGGCCGAGATTTACTGCCGGGAGATGCTGAAGATCAACCCCCAATCCTACGCGGCGTTTCACAACCTCGGCCTCGCTCTGCGCTTCTCCAAACGGATGCCAGAAGCAATAGAAAGCTTTCTGGAAGCGCAGCGGCTAAACCCTATGGACGCTATAGTCCGTAGTAGTCTGGACGAAGCCGTCGGTGCCTACATCCTTGACCTTAACGTGGTCTACCCTTTGCTCTCCGGGGCAGGCGTTCTCACGTTCCTGGCGTTCCTGCCACTCGGCAACCGAGCCACATATGGACCGGTCTGGCTTCATGCCGCGATGTTTGTCCTCGCGGCGGTCCTCATGGGCGGGGTGGTCTTCTTCGTCCGGCAGAGGCTGAGAAAACTGCCGCCCTCCTTACGGCGGCGCTTTTTTAGGCTCATCAGAGAGAACTAGAGAAAGAACTGACGGGATGACAACCAACCTCAGCCGCGCCCACTTGCTATTCGACCAGGGCCGCTACCCGATGGCAGCGGAGGAAGCCGGGCGGCAGCTTGCGCTCAATCCCGATGATCCCCTGGCCCACTGCCTGCTCGCGCTCTGCCTGTCCAAGATGAAGCGGCACGAGGAGGCGATCCGCGAGGCGCAGACGGCGGTCCATCTCGCTCCCGACCTGCCCAACGGTTACTACGTCCTGGGGCACGTCCTGGACGACGTCCGCCGGTTCCGGGAGGCCGAAGCCGCCGCGCGCGAGGCGATCCGCCTGGACCCCGAGGACGCAGACTACTACGCCCTGGTTTCCAGCCTCCGCTTCCAGCAGGGGCATTGGGCCGACGCCCTGGGCTATGCGGAGCAAGGACTGGCGCAGGAGCCGGACAACCTTTCCTGCGCGAACCTGCGCGGGATGGCCCTAGTGCAGATGGGGCGGCGTGAGGAGGCGGGCGCGGCGATCCAGGGGACGCTGACGAAGGACCCGGAGAACGCCGTCGCCCACGCCAACCAGGGCTGGGCGATGCTGCACCGGGGCGATCACGCGGGCGCGCTGACGCACTTCCGGGAGGCGCTGCGCCTCCGCCCCGAGATGGAATGGGCGCGTCAGGGCATCACCGAAGCCCTGCGCGCCCGCAATCCCGTCTACCGAGTCCTGCTGAACTACTTTCTGTGGATGTCGCGCCTGCCCAGCCAAGCGCGCTACGGCGTTGTCTTCGGCATCTACATCCTGCCCCGCCTTTTCCATGCCTTCGCCGGCAGCAACCCTGCTCTGAAACCGCTGGCGGACGTCGTGCTCGCGCTGTACCTGATCTTCGCCTTCCTCACCTGGACTGCGCGGCCCCTGTTCAACCTGACCCTGCGCCTGGACCCCATGGGCCGCTACGCCCTCACGACGCGCCAGGTCATCGCCTCCAACTGGGTCGGGAGCTGCTTTCTGCTGGCCGCGCTCGGCTTTGTCGCCTGGCTTATCACTCGCGCAGACATGGCCGCCGTCATGGCCGGCGGCTTCGCGTTCGTCACCGCTATCGTCGCCGCGACCTTCTCCGGCAGCACCCCCGGAGTCCGCCGCCTCACCGGGACGCTGACCGCAGCGGTTGGGCTTCTCCTCAGCGGTGCCGTCGTGTACGAGTGTTTCCAAGACGGCCCCTGGCTTGGAGGGCTGACGGCCTCGCTGATCGTCAGCCTGCTGATTTTCAACATCACCGCTCAGGCCCGCGCCGCTCGGCTCAGTCGCGAGTAGGCTTAATGGGTCGCTGAGGCCACCCGCTTCTGCCCGACCTCCCAGGTGTGCTCCCACGGACGCTGTGCCAGTTCCTCATAGCGCCCACTGTCCGGCTCCATCTTCCAGCCCATGAACGCCCAGCCGACGTAGTTGCCGACATCCCAGATTTTCTCGGACGGGAGCTGCCCCTTGAACTGCGGCATGGCGCTGCCGGGAATGCCGTACAACACGGCATAATAGATCGCGCCGTTCGAGATCGAGCTGACCTCGTTCTTGCGGTAGTTGTAGTGGTAGCCCGGCTGGCCGCCCTGCGGGTTCGCCCCCGACGCCTGCACCAAGGTGAAGTCCATCGGCGGCGGGCTGAGGTACGGCTTAGACGGCCCGCGCCCGTCGCCGTGTTCGCCGTGACAGCCGGCGCAATAGGCGACATACAGGACGCGCCCGCGCTCCACGGACCCGACCGTGACAGGCTCCGGGTTCGGCATGACCAGCCAGGAACTCGGAAGGGTCGAGTTGAGATAGGGGAGGTTCTCCGCCGGCCCCTTCTGATAGTACTTGATCAGATTAACTTTGAGGGCGCGCTGCTGGTCGGCCCGCTTGATGCCATCCTTGCCCCCCAAGCATTGGATGTAAGCGATCAGGTTGGTGCGGTCTTGCCCCCGGATGTAGCTGAACGAGGGCATGAACGACTGCGGGCGCGTATAACGCGGGTTCTGGAAATGCGCCCAGTGCCAGTCGTCACTGTGGTAGCCCCCTTCGCGCATCAGGTCCGGCCCGTTCCGCGACGAGCCGACGAAGTGGGGCGAGTCGTAGGCGTAGTCGCCCGGCTGCGCGGCCAGGCCGCTGCCCTCGCCCCAGTCCATCGCCCGCGTGTCCTGCGAGTGACAATAAACGCAGCCGTTTTGGACATAAATCTCGCGCCCCTTCAGTTCCTGCGCCGTGTACTGGTGCGCGTTCGGCGACGGCGGCGGGTTGAAAACAACGCTCGGCACGAGGGCGATAGCGATGACGACGGTAAACACGATCAGGAATGAGCCGAACAGAACTGTGAGCGGGGTCATTTTCATGGTGGAACGGTTTCGACTTCCTAATCTACGGCGACGGCGCGGTCGTCAAACTGCCCGGTCGGTGCGGAAAGCTCCTGCAACTCGGCGATCTCCTTGCGCCGCCTTCCTGCTCGGTCCAGCGGCGTCTGGCGGACCGTCATGTACAGGTTGATAAGCTGCATCACGACCGCCACCACGATCATGCCTCCGGCAACCGAGCGCAGGTAAAAGTATGGCTTCACGATGGGGTACGCCTTGACCACCTGCTCCCCCAACGTCACCCAAGCGCTGGCTTGTGCCAAGCCCGCCGCCGTGAGCGCCCAGAAATAAAGGTTGATCCCGAGCAGCATCAGCCAGTACTGGGTGTCCGCGAGGTTGCGGCTCCACAGGGGCTTGCGGACGATCTGCGGCACCATGTAGACCATCGCTCCCGACGCGATGAACGCGAACGCCCCCAGCAGAGCCAGATGCGCGTGCGCGATCGTCCATTGGGTAAAATGTACGAAGCGGTTCACGGACATCAGCGACTGAGCCGTGCCCTGAAACGAGGCCGCCAGGTAGAAGAATGCCCCGGTCAGGGTAAACCGCAACGGGATGTTCTCCAGCAGCTGCCCCCACTGGCCGCGCATGGTCATGTAGATGTTCACGCTGAAGGAGAAGACTGGGATGATCAGCGCGACCGAGCCGACGATGGCGAACACCTTGAGCCAGTTCGGGATCGGCGCTTGCAGCAGGTGGTGCATCCCCGTGTTGGAGTAGAACAGCGCGATGGACCAGAAGCCGATCAGGGACAACAGGTGCGAGTAGAGCGGGCGCCGCGCCAACTTGGGGACCAGGTAGTAGACGATGGCGATGCCGCCCGTGGTGATGTACAGGCCGAAGACGTTGTGCCCGTAAAACCAGTTGAAAACGGCGTCGTCCAATCCGACCAGCGACCCGGTGCGCTGGAAGTTCGTCACGCCGTCCGGCAGATTTGCCGCGTTGTTGTCCCACAGGATGTGCCGATGCCCGTCCGCCGAGAGGTACGTCGTGAATGGGTGCCACATAACGTGCCCGATAAAGAACATCATGGCGATCCACACTAGGCTGCCGCCGATGTACCAGAGCGACACGTACAGCTTCGGTTCGCGCCGCGCGGCGATGGTCTGGAAGATGATGACCCCATTGACGCCCATCAAAATCAAGATGGGCCAGTCAATGTACATGGGGTACTCGGTGTATTCTTTCCCCTTGGTATCGCCCCAGAGGACCGCGACCGTCCCCACGACCACCGCCAGGTTCCAGAAGATCAGCAGCAGATTGGCCGCGCGGTTCGAGCGCAGGGGAGTCTTGCACAGGCGCGGCACGATGAAGTACCACGCGCCGAAAAAGGCGGTCGAGAGGAACCCGAACAGCACCATGTTGACGTGCGCGGGCCGCAGGCGGCTGAAGACGAGCTGCGCGATCCCGGCCAAGATGTCCGGCGTCGTCAGCTCGTCGGACATGATCAGGCCGATGAGGGTAGCGATGACGAGCCAGACCGCCCCCGACATCAGGCCGTGCAGGGCCGCTGAATCGGGCCGGTCGAGGCGTTCCCACAGCGAGTCGCGCGCGGGCGCGCCGGGTTCCGGCTGCGAGGAACGCGAAGGCATCAGGGATGTGACAGACATGGCGGGCGGGGCTTCCTAAACGGCGAGGCTGGGACGAAAAACGATGCGTCTCCCGTTGCGTGTACCCCTTCCCTGTCCCTCTCAAACGGCCTTCCGCCCGGCCTTGACGAACCGCTTTCCGAACGGGTAAACTCGGCTCATCCATCAATTCTTTGGGCCATTCTTTTGGCAATGTCTGGGACGAGAGCCGCGACGGACAAAGACGCGCTCGTCCTGCTTTCAGCGGGCCGCCTCCGGGCGCGTCTGTGAGCAGGACGGGCGCGTCTTTGGGCGTCTGGGGGAGCATACGTATGAGCCTGATTCGACTGAACAACGTTTCGATGAAGTACGAGGACCGCCCCGTCCTGCGCGATGTCTTCTTCAAACTGCAAGAGGACGAGCGGGTCGGGCTGATCGGCAAAAACGGAACCGGCAAGACGACGGTGCTGAGGCTGATTTTGGACCAGATTGAGCCGACATCGGGGACGGTGGAGCGGGAGCCGGGCCTGAAGGTCGGCTACTTCTCACAGTTCTCCGTGCTCGACGGCAGCCTCTCCGTCCGGCAAGTCTTGGAAGACCTCTTCGCCGATCTGCGCGCGTTGGAAGACGACCTGGACCAGATCGCCTCGGCGCTTGAAGTCGTTGAAGACCCGGACGAGATGGAACGGCTACTCACGCGGCAGGCGGCGGGGCTGGACGAGATGACGCGGCGGGACGGCTGGGAGTACCGGCGTCACATTGATACCGTGCTCTCCAAGCTGGGGTTTGTCGAGGCGTACCGCGACCGGCCCATTGACCAGCTTTCCGGCGGCTGGCGCAACCGGGCGGCCCTTGCCAAAATCCTGCTGGAAGCGCCGGATGTCCTGCTGCTGGATGAGCCGACCAACTACCTGGACGTGGAAGGGCTGGCCTGGCTGGAAGGCTGGCTGAACACGTTCCGGGGCGGCCTCCTCCTGGTCTCGCACGACCGGCAGTTTTTGGACGGCGTGGTAACGCGCATCATCGAGGTCGAGAACTACCAATTCCAGGAGTACGCGGGCAGCTTCACGGATTACATCCGCGAGAAGCAGTTCCGGTTCAAGACACTGGAGCGCCAGTTCATGCACGAGGAAGAACTGCTGACGTTCGAGGCCGAGGCGATCTCGGACCGGGACGAGGCGCGGCGCAACCCCAGCCTCCAGCGCAAACTCGCCGACCTGAAAAAGCGGCGCGAGCCGCGCCCCGTGGACACCGTCGTGACGGCGATCTACCAGGGCATCCGCCTCCCGGACAAGCTGCTGGCGGTGGAAAGTCTCGCCAAGTCCTACGGCGGCCAAACACTTTTCTCGGACGTATCCTTCGAGGTCGAAAAGGGCGAGCGGCTTGCCATCGTCGGCCCCAACGGCAGCGGCAAGTCCACCCTGCTGCGCCTGCTGACCCAAGCCGAGACGCCGGATGTGGGCGAGATCGTCTGGCCCGGCGGGACGTTCTTCGCCGACTTCAACCAGATATTGGCGGAGCAGGACTTGAGCGACACCGTCACCCACGCCGTCAACACGATGGGCGGGGCGGGCGCCCTGGCCTTCGGCGCACAGCGCAAGCAGGTCAACAGGTTCCTGTCCCTGCTGCAACTTTCCGAGATGGACCTGAACCAGCGGATCGGGACGCTGTCCGGCGGCCAGCGCGCCCGCGTCGCCCTCGCCAAGTGCCTGCTGTCCGGCGCGCAGACCTTGATCCTGGACGAGCCGACCAACCACCTGGACCTGACCAGCACCCAGGTCATGGAGCGTGCCCTGGTGAACTTCCCCGGCGCGGTCATTGTGGTCAGCCACGACCGTTTTTTCCTGGACAAAGTGGCGACCCGCCTGCTGGTTTTCGCGCCGGGCGGCCGGACCGAGGAGTTCAACGGCAACTGGACGATGTGGCAGACATCAAAATTGGGATAAGCCACAGTTCATTTCTCCACTTTTCTCCACTTTTTCTGCTCGTAAGCAGGACATTCCGCCCCGCGACGGGAACCTAGCCCGCACAGACGATTATCGAGGAGGCTATCGAAATTCCGTGAAAGAAACCATTTTAGTCGGCATCATCGGCACCGGCGGCATCGCAGGGGGCAAGCACATGCCCGCCCTGGCAAAGCTGGAAGGGGTCGAAATGACCGCGTTCTGCGACATCGAGCAAGCAAAGGCTACTGCGGCGGCCAAGCGGTTCGGTACACCCACGGCGAAGGTCTATGCCGACTACCGTGAGCTGCTCAAAGACCCCAGCATTGACGTGGTCCACGTCCTGACCCCCAATGACTCGCACGCCGAGATCACCATCGCCGCCCTAGAAGCCGGCAAGCACGTCATGTGCGAGAAGCCGATGGCGAAAAAGGCCGCCGACGCCCGCCGGATGCTGGAGGCTGCCCGCCGGACCGGCAAAAAGCTCTCTATTGGCTACCAGACCCGCCAGTCCGCCGAAAGCCAGTACCTCAAAAAGATCTGCGCGGCGGGCGATTTGGGCGAAATCTACTTCGCCAAAGCCCACGCCCTGCGCCGCCGGGCCGTCCCGACCTGGGGCGTCTTCCTGGACGCCGAAAAGCAGGGCGGCGGCCCGCTCATTGACATCGGCACTCACGCGCTCGACCTGACCCTGTGGATGATGGACAATTACGAGCCAAAGTCGGTCGTCGGCAACGTCTACCGCAAACTGGGTGATAACGAGAACGCAGCGAACGCTTGGGGGCCGTGGGACCCGAAGCAGTTCACCGTGGAGGACTCGGCGTTCGGCTTCATCACCATGAAGAACGGCGCGACCATCATCCTGGAAGCCTCCTGGGCCATCAACCTGCTGGACACCACCGAGGCCAACTGCACCCTAGCGGGGACGAAGGCCGGCGCGGACATGAAGAACGGCCTCCGCATCAACGGCGAGAAGAACGGCACGATGTACGTCCAGAACATCCAGACCGACGGCGGCGGCGTCGCTTACTTCGACTCCGAGCCTGTGGACCTTGCCTTTGAGGAAGCCAAGTCCTGGATCAACGCCGTCCGCAACGATACCGATCCCGTCGTCCTGCCCGAACAGGCCCTCGTCGTCTCCGAAATCCTGGAAGCCATCTACGAATCCGCCAAGACCGGCCAGCCCGTCACCTTCGACCGCTGATCCGGCCTTCGAGAACCCGCCCCGGCTCGCTGAGGCTCACCACCCCTCCCTGTTAGGGAGGGGTGGTGAGCCAATCTTTTCAACGTACAAACTCTTCGCCCTCCCGCTTCGGGAGGGTCGCCGCCCCTAGGTTTTATTGGGGTTGGCGGCGGGGTGGGTTCCAACGCTGCGCCACCCATTTGATCGGGAGACGCGGCGTTTTGCTTTTTGGCTTGACACCCAGATGCGCGATGGCTATAATTGAGCCAATCGCAACGCTGCCAAGCACGTCCACGCCCGACCGAGTACCCACCATGAAATCCTTCCCCCGCCTGCTCGCCCTTCTGCTGATGCTCCTGCCCTGTCTCCTGCCAATCCGCGCCCATGCTTTCGGCTGGCCGAACTCCAATGACAGCATCTTCCCGCCCCTGCCCGCCGCCAAATCGTACATCAACTTCGACGGCAAGGGTTTTCTGGTCAACGGCAAGCGCACCTACATCGTCGCCGGGGAGCTGCAATACCCCCGGACGCCGCGCGCGCAGTGGCTCGACCGGCTGCTGCGGATCAAACGGGCGGGCTATAACACGATCCAGACCTACGCCTTCTGGAACTACCATGAGCCGCGCGAGGGCCAGTTCGACTTCACGGGCGAAAAGGACCTCGACGCCTTCCTTAAGCTGGTTCATTCGCTGAACATGTACGCCATTGTCCGCATGGGGCCGTATGTCAACGCCGAGTGGGACACGGGCGGCCTGCCCATCTGGCTCCGCTTCAAGCCGGGCCTGCGGCCCATGACGGACAATTCGCAGTTCTACCACGCCGTGAACCCTTATTTTGCCAAGCTGTTCCCTATTCTGGTCGCCAACCAGATCAATCACGGCGGGCCGATCCTCATGGTCCAACTGGAAAACGAGCACGTCCTGGACGGCGGCAGGGGCGGCGGGACGGATATGCCGGACGCTTACTACAAATGGTACTACAACAAGGCGCGGCAAGCGGGGCTGGAAGTCCCCCTGTTCTTCAGCGGCCTGAACCACAACGACGACCCGGCAGGCGACTCGCCGTTCGATATCTCTGGGCGCACCAGCCCCTGGTTTTCCACCGAGTTCTGGACCGGCTGGGTCGGGCGGTACGGCATGGACGCCGACCGGGCGAAGAAGCTGGAGCGGACGACCTGGAAGGTGATCGCCTTTGGCGGCGCGGGCTACACGCACTACACCATGGCCGGCGGCACCGACTTCGACACCTGGAACAACGACCAGCAAGCGTCCTCCTACGACTTCGGCTCGCCCATCGGTCAGGTCGGAGACCTGCGGGACGCCTACTACCGCTGCAAGCGGGAGGCGATGTTCGCGACCAGTTTCCCGGCCGTCCTGTCCAACTCCCTGGCCGAAAGCGGCGGCGACGGGACCAAGCCAACCGAGGGGGGAGTCCAGATCACCCACCGCAAAGGGGCGGCGGGCGAAGTCCTGTTCCTAGACAACGGCAACGGCGGGCCGATCAAGACCCAGATCAAAATGGCGGGCGGCAGGCTGTTCCCCAGCGCCGGCCCGTTCACGCTCGAACCAGGTGAGATCATGCCGGTTGTCAAAGGCTACCCGCTCGCGCCGGGCGTGGGCCTGCAACTGGCCGCCGCCCGCCTGCTCGGCACGACAACGCACGGGAACATGACCACGCTGGTCGCTTACGGCCTGCCCGGTGAGCCGGTGGAGCTGCGTTTCGCGGCGGCGGGCGCGAAGACCGCCGGGTCGTCGGCAGGTGACAAGGCGCTGACCGTAACGGCGACTCATGTGGTGTTGAAAACGCGCATCCCTGTCGCCGCGCCTGTCGTCAGCGCATTCAGCGTCGGCAGCCGCACGGTCCGCATCCTGACCATGAGCGCGGACATGGCCGACCGTACCTGGTTCTTGGAAAATGGCCTCATCGCCTGCGGCCCTGATTATGTCAGCGATGTCCGAACCATTGGCGGCATCCTCCGCCTGACGACCGAGCGGCGCGGACTGGACATGCCGCCCTCCCCGGCCCTTCCCCAGCTTCTGTATACGGCCTCGCTCGCGCCGCCTGCCTCGCTCACCCCGGTTTCGCTCCCTGGCGCCGATCTCGCTCGCGCCGCCGCGCCCTCGCTCGGCCCCTGGAGAATGTTTGCCCTGACGCAGCCCGCCCAGCCCGGCTACAACGACGCCGCTTGGAAGGCCAGCGACCAGCCGCTGCCGATGGGCGCGGACGGCGACATCAGCGCCTACGCCTGGTATCGGGCCAAAGTGAACGCGCCCACGGCGGGCGTCTACCAGGTGGGTATCAGCGACGCCGGGGACTGGCTGACCTGCTTCGTCAACGGCAAGCGCGCGGACAGCAGCGACGTCCAGACGCGCTACAAGACGCCCGTGCCGCGCAGCCTGACCGTCCACCTGAAGGCCGGGCCGAACACCCTGGCCTTCCTGGCAGCGCATTACGGGCGTAACAAGCTGTTCAACTACTACGGGCCGCTGGACGAGATTGACGCCAAAGGCATCGCGGGGACGGTCAGCCTCACGACGACGGCCCCGCAGGCGGTCCCCGTCAATTCCTTCCGCTGGCAGGCCGATGACAAGGCGCCGACCGACGCCGCTCAGTTCGCCGCGCCCGATCTCGCCACGACCGGTGCGGACTGGCACGACGCCTCCACGACGACCGACGCCTTTCAGGGCCGCGCCGGCTGGGCCTGGTTCCGCACGACTCTTCCGAACGTCCCCGGCCCGCACCGACGCCTTCACTTCAATTCCATTGACGACAACGGCACGGTCTACCTGAATGGCAAAAAGATCGCCGACAACGTGGGCATCAACGCCGGCATTGACATCCCCCTGGACGACGCCTGGCGGGACAACGCACCAAACGTGCTGGCGGTCGCCGTCCAGAACACGGCGGGCGCGGGCGGCCTGTTGGGAGATGTGAGGCTGACTGGCGGCGTCGCGGACGGCATCGCGGTCCACGGCTGGCGTATGCGCGGCGGCGTCACCCCGCCGTCCCCCACCGCTGCGGTCTGGCAGCCGCTGGCAGGCAGTGGGGGTGCGAACGCCCCCGCGTTCTATCATACTCCCTTTAACGCCACGCCCCCCGCCGCCGTCGGCCCGCACCCGATCCTGCGCGCCACGTTTGCCGGCCTGTCGCGCGGCTTCTTCTGGCTCAACGGCCGCTGCCTGGGCCGCTACCCGGAAAAAGCGCCCATTGACAGCATCTACCTCCCCGAATCGCTGCTGCGGCCCGGCGAGAACAGCCTGGTGGTCTTCGACGAGGACGGCAACTCGCCCGCGCAGGTGAAGGTCATCGTCGAGACCGGGGCCAGCCGCATCGGGGCCGTGCTCGCCCCCCAGCGCGGCCCCCGCACGGCTTCTTTGGCACCGGGAGATCACGCCCGATGACGCTGCGCCTTCTGCTTCTTGCCCTCTACCTCCTTCTCGCCGCGCCCACCCTCCGGGCGGCGGATCGGGACGATCACAACCTGCTGGCGGACAGCACGTTCGGGCTGACCATGCCCCACCCCGGCGACGCCGCCATGACGACTGTTCCCGCCGCAGGTCTGCCGGGCGGCGGGGACGCACTCCACATCGTCGTGCAGACACCCGCCTCGCCGGACTACACCTTGCAGCTCTCGCAGCCCATCCCCTTCGCGCTGGCCGACAATGCCGTCCTGCGGATGCATTTCTGGGGCCGTTCTCCGACCCACAGCCCCATTACCGCCATCGTGGAGAAAGCCTCCCCCAACTACGACAAGGCGCTGGCCCAGAGCCTGACGCTCATGCCGGAGTGGAAGGAATACGCCTTCACCTTCACCACCCCCGCGTATGGGCCGAATGAGGCCAATGCCCATTTCGTTGTCGGACAGCAGGCGGGGATCGTCGAGATCGCCCGCGTCATGCTGGAATACTACGGCGTCAATCCACAGCCGCGCCCCGCCGACATCGGGCGGGACCTTTACGGCGGACAGCCGCACGACGACTCGTGGCGGCCCGCCGCCAACGCCCGCATCCGCCGCTACCGCATGGGCAATCTCCTCGTGCGCGTCGTGGACGGTTTGGGCAAACCCGTCACAGGCGCCACCGTACACATCCAGCAGATGCGTCATGCGTTCCACTTTGGCACCGCCATTGCCCCGGAGCCTCTGTTCGCGCAGACCGCAGACGGCGAGAACTACCGCAAAACCCTGCTGCGGGACTTCAACTACGTCGTGCTGGAAAACACGCTCAAGTGGGGGTCGTATGGCGGGCAGGGCTGGCGGCCCTCGGACAAGCTGCTGGCCTGGTGCCGCGCCCACGACCTGCCGGTGCGCGGCCACAACCTGTTCTGGCCGAGCTACATGTGGCTGCCTGATGAGGTTAAGCCCCTGCGCGGGAAGGCCATGCGAAACGCCATCCATGACCACATCTTGGACTATGTGGCGAAGACGCGGGGCCGCGTCGTCGTCTGGGACGTCGTCAACGAGGCTGTGACCAGCCATGAGGTCTACGACGAGGCGGGCAAGGACCTGATCGCCAAAGCGTTCGTCTGGGCGCACGAAACCGACCCGAACGTCAAACTGGCCTACAACGACAACACGATTTTCGACACCGGCGGCGGCACGGCGGGCAAGTCGGACACGCAGGTGGACACGATCCTGCACTACCTGATTGATGAGCAGCACGCGCCCGTTTCCGTGCTGGGCATCCAGAGCCACATGGGTGGCGGCAACCCGCTCGTCCCCGCCCCTATCCTGCTCCATAACCTGGACCACTGGGCGACTTATCATCTGCCAATGGAGATCACCGAGTACGACGCCAGCGTCCCGGATGATGACGCCCACGGGCGCTACCAGGACGAGTTCATGACGGCCATCTTCTCCCACCCCCAAATCACGTCATTCGTGCAGTGGGGATTCTGGGCGGGCAGCCACTGGCTCGCCAAACAGGGCGGCGCGATGTACCGCCTGGACTGGACGCCGCGCCCCGCCGCGCTGTCTTATGAACGGCTCGTCTTCCACGACTGGTGGACGGACAAGACCGGCCACACCGACAGGGCAGGCGCTTACCTGGTGCGCGCGTTTCTCGGCGACTACCGGGTGACGGTGACGCGCGGCGGGCGGACCAAAACCCTGCCCGCCTCAGTGATGAAGAACGCGAACGGCATCACTCTCCTGAAAGTGATCCTACTATGACACGACGACTGCTGATTGTTTCTCTCACTCTCCTCTGCCTCCTGCCCCGCTCCGGCCAAGCCGCAACCCTCATCGTGGACCAGAAGGCCGCCAGTGCCGCCGACACCAACCCCGGCACGCGCGCCCGGCCCTTCCAAACGATCAGCGCGGCGGCCAAACGGGTCAAGCCCGGCGATACGGTGCTGGTGCGGCCCGGCGTCTACCGGGAGGCCGTGCATTTGACGGTCTCAGGAACACAGGGCCGGCCGATCACATTCCGCAGCGAAACGCCCCAAGCCGCAGTCATTGACGGCGCGGATGTGGTCACGGAATTTACCCTGGAGACCTCCGGTGTCTGGTCGTTTCCCGCCCCGAACATCGTGTCACTGGGAAGCGATCCCAACGCGGGAGAGTGGATACCAGGCGAGGTGGTTTATCTGGAGGGAACCCCGCTCACCCGCGTCACGAACAAGGCCGCGCTCATTCCCGGAACCTACTTCCTGGACTACGCCGGGAAGCGCGTCCTGTTCGCCCCCTATGAGAACCAGACCCCGAACCAGGGCGTCATCGAGTTTACGACGCGCAACGGTCTCCTTGCCGCCGAAAAGCCGCTCGACGACATCCATGTTCAGGGCTTCACGCTCATTCACAACGGCGACTGGTTCGGCAGCCTGCACGCCCTGACCGTCTGCGGGCAGCGCTGGGTCGTCGAAGATAACCGCATTCTGTGGTCTTCCTATGCCGGCATCGCGTTCCGCCACTCCAACCACTGCGTCGTCCGCAACAATCTGGTGGACTGGTCGGGCGCGGAAAACGTCGTCGGCAACTCGACGGCCAACCTGCTGTTTGAGAACAACCGGCTGCTGCACGGCAACTGGCAGCGTCAGGGGCCGGGCTTCGAAGGGGGCGCTTTGAAGATGGTGTCCACCTATGACTCGCTCTACAAGAACAATGAAGCGGCCTATTTCTATGGGTACGGGATGTGGTTCGACATCGGCTGCGGAGACAACACGTTCCAGGGCAATACCATCCATGACAGCGTCAACGGAAGCGCTTTGTTCGCGGAGATCTCCTGGCGTATCCATTTCCGCGATAACATCATCTATAACAACGAGTTCGGCCTGTCGCCGGGTGAAAGCTCCGAATGCGAGCTGACGCGCAGCGTCGTGTTCAACAACAGTTGGGGCGTCTACCTGCGCGATGACGGGCAGCGGAAAACGAGCACGGAGTATGGCCGCCAAAGTGTGGAAGACTTTCGGAAGAACCTAGCGGCGGACATCCCTGGCCTTGACCCGGCGCGCGTCGCGCGGCTCGGCGAGGATTACAAGAAGTACTGGGTGGACCCGCCGAACTTCCAGGTGGCCTACACGAACTTCTCGGATAACCTCGTCTTCAACAACGGGATCGGCTACACGGAACACCGGCGCTATGGGCAGCCGTCCCCTCTGGCAGCCGCCATCCATGACAACGTCTCGGACAACAACGTCTTCTGGGCCTCGTCCCCCGCAGACATCATCGGCTACGAAACCGGCGGCGGCGCCAAGACTGGCTACGCCGACCTGGCAGAGTGGCAGCGTCTGACCGGACGTGACCTCCATTCCCTGTACGCCGACCCGCGAAATCCGAAGACGGCGCTGCCGAGTTGGGCGCAGTCCATACGCAAGGAATGGGACATCAAGCTTCGCACACGCGCCGAGCTGAACGCCCTAAACCTGGGGCTGGTCCAGTGTCCGAGCGGGGCCGAAGCCCTGGCCCGGATCGCGCGCGCCGCTTCCCTCGCCGCCTTTGACACCGGCGATCCGGCGATCAAAGCCTTCGTGTTCGACTTCCAGGGCCAAAAAATGCTTGCCCTTTGGACGACCCAGGTTTCCGAGCGGCGCCCTCTGCGCCTGGCGCTGGGGCAGACGAATGTCACCGTGGAAGACGGCTATGGGCATGTGAAAAAGCAGGCGCTTCCCGAAAGGGCGATCACCCTTCATGTCGGCTACATCCCCATCTACCTGCGGGGCGTCTTGGGTCAGCCAGCCGCTTCGCCCGCCGTCACCTTGCGCCGATGACCTGCCGGATCAGCGCGGCCTCTTCCTCCCGGTACGACATCCCCTGCCCGTTCAGCAGGTCGTGGAACCACACGGGCGGCGGGGGAGCGCCTTCAACCGACCCCCAGGGGAAATGCGTCTGCGTCCGCCCATTGACCAGCCCCCAGAAGAAGCAGCCGACGTGTTCATGCCGGAAGATGGGCAGGTGCGTCTCGAACCGGCTGCTCATCGTCCGGCTCATCCACTCGGTACAAAGCACGGGTCGGCCACTCCCTGTCAGTCGGGCGATTGTCTGCTCCAGATGCACCGCGTCGGCGTACTCGTGGAAGGTGAGCACGTCCGATTCGGCCAGCAGGAAGTCGTTGATCCCCTGCCGCTCCTCGTCCCACGCCCATACCCCGGATGTCAGCGGCTGCACGGGGCCGGCCTGCCGCGCCCATTCAAATGCCGCCTGGAGCAGCGGCAGGCTGCGCGCGCCGCGTCCCTCGTTGCCCGGCTCGTTATAGAGGTCCCACGCCAGGACGCGCCCGTCCTGCCCGAAGCGGGAAAGAAGCGTCGTCACATACTCCCGCCCTCGCGGCCAAGCATTGGGGTCGTCCGCCCATGCCGTGCCGGGAGAGGGCGTCCACCCGCTGTTGTGGACGCCGGGGACGGGCGCGGTTTGCGGCCCCAGATACGGTTCCTTGCCCGCGAACGCGCAGTCGTCGAACAGGATAGGGAGCGTTGCGAGGCCGTGGTCATCGGCAAGGCCGAGAAACCGTTCCAGGCGGTCGGCCAGCCCGTCCGGGTCGGCGTCCCAGACCAGAGCCTGCACGAAGACGCGGCAGCCATTGAGGCCGATCTCCTGCGCCCAGCCTAGTTCGCGCCTGATGGTTTCGGGGTCGAACGTCTCGCGCTGCCACATCTCGGTCGAGTTCACCGCTGTGGAGGGCAGATAGTTGAACCCGCACAGCCAGGGGCGGTCCTCGTACCACTCCCACGCCTTCTCCGCGCTCCACCGTGCGCTGCTCATCTCGCTCATTTCCGTCCCGTGGCTTCCGGGAAGTCGGTCACGCGCAGGTGTCCGCTGCCGTAGGGGATCAGCGTGATATCTTCCAGCGGCTCGACGGTGGCGACCACGCCGTCGGGAGGCGGGGCGGCACAGTTCCAGTGCATTTCCCACATCGAAACGCGCCGGGCGGGGGCAGTCAGCGTGACGGGCGCGGCGTCAGGGGCGAATGGAACCGGGCTGACCGGGGCTTCTCCCACGGCGATCTCACCCTCAGTCAGTGCCAGCCCGTAGTTCCAGGGCGTCGTCGGGTAGACCTCCCAATCGGCGTGGGGGGCTTCGCCCTTTAACTGGCGGAACTCCTCGCCGATTTGGAGCGAGAAGACCAGCGGACCTCGCAACAGGCGAACGGAGTCTTGAAAGCCGCGCTCGGTACGGACTGTCATCGGCAGGTTCAGGGTGAGGGTGCTGCTGTCCTGCCAGTTCCAATAGACCGTCGTGAACGTGCCCGGCTCGGCAGGCAAGCGCATGGCGGAGTCGATCTGGAAGGTCGCCCCGGCCGCCCAGGCGGGGATGCGTAGGCGAATCGGGAATGCGACGGGGGCCGCTGTCCTTACCGTGAAGCGGATCTGATCGCGAAACGGGTAATCCGTCTCCTCGATGATCGTCACTTGCTGTCCGGCAATCGTCGTGTGGACCTCGCACGGCCCATACGCGACGGCGGCCAGGCCACCGTCCAGAGTGCCCATCCACAAATGGCTGACGAACTTGGGCCAGCCCTGGTGCATGTTGGCCGTGCAGCAGCCGAAATTGCCTTCCAGGCTGAACAGGTTCGAGTCGGCATGGTTATTGGTGTAGATGCGCTCGCCGTCCGGGGCGAGCTTGCAGACCACTTGGTTAGCCTGCTGGTCGTACTGCCGCGCCCACATGTCGGACTTGAACGGCGCGGGCAGTGCGTTGAATGCGATCCGCTCCAGCCGGTCTCCCAGCGCGGCGTCGCCGAAGGCGGAAAGCAGGACTTCCAGCGAATACAGGTACTCCACGACCGCGCAGGTTTCGGTCCCCTGGGACGGGTTCAGCCCGGCCAGGCTTTCATCGCCGGAGAAGACGCCCGCCGCCTGCCCATGATAACGGTCAAGGACGGCCATCCACTGCTTCGCCAAGTTCCCACCGTCGGGATCACGCGGCAGCCGGAGGGCCGGCTCTTTGAGGGCCATCGCATTGTTGACGACATGGTTTTCGAGAGTCCACTGCGGCTGCTTTTCCGTGTACCGAAAGCCGGCGAAGTGGGCGGGCCAGTCGTACCCCTGCGCCTGCGCTTTGCGGGACAGGGTGGCCAGCCACGGCTCGCCGGTCCGCGTATGCAGCCAGTCGAGGCTGACGGACAGCTCGAACCAGCGCATCGCCGCCCAGCTTTCCAAAGGACGCTCGTCCAGCAGGCTGTCAATGCGGCGCAGGACACGCTGCATGGCGGGAATGATCTGCGTGTCCCCCGTCGCCTCCTGCCACTGCGTCATGGCTTTCAGCAGCACGAAGATCGGCCACGGGTCCAGGACGTGCTGCCCTGAACCCTCATGGCTGTCCTCTAAGACGCCCAGCCAGCCATCGGGGTGCTGATGGTCCAGCATGTAATCCATCCAGCGCTGCACTTTAGCCGTCAGCGCCGCGTCGTCCGTCAGCACGGCCAGCGGCACGACGCCGTCCAGCCAGTACGGGCCGCGTTCCCAGCCCTCATCCGACCCGCCGATCCATTTGCTCTGCGCGACTGAGGGCCAGAACTCGTCCAGATGCCCGCTCAGGCCATCGGCCTGGATACGCAGTTGGTCGCGGAGCCAGCCGAGCGGGCGGATCGCGCCCAATGGCAGTGGGGCGAGAGCGGGGGCAGGCCAGGCGGAAGGGGCTTCGGTGGTTGTCATGCTGCACTCCCTTGCGTTGTGATGGTGTAGTCTTGGGCGCTGCCCTCGGAGAGCGTCTGCGCTACGGGCAGCGTCAGCGTTCCAAAGCCCTCAAGCGTAAGCGTTCGGAGCGTCAGCCGGCCCTTCGTGACGGAGAGCGTGACTTTCGCCTCCCGCTCGCCCGGCGTCTGCTCCCACAGGCCCCAGGCCGTACCCGTGGACCAGAACCAGCGGCAGGACGTGGGCGAGGCGGCGAAGCGAAGAGTTTGGGTGACAGCGGAGTAGTGAAACCCAGTCAGGGCGAGGACGGCTGCCCAGCTCGCCATGGCGCGGGCATAGTGGTGGCCGCATTCCGCCTCGTCGAACGGGCTGCGTTTCATGCCGTCGTAGCGGGCGCGGATGGCCCCGATGACCGTCAGCCCCTCCTCATTCATGCCTTCATACAGCATGTGGACGGCGGCCGTGTACTCAAAGCCCGTCATCACCTCGTTGTAGTAGGGGAACGGGCGCTTGGGGCGGCGGCCTTTGGGATAGGTCGCCATCAGCATCGCCGACTCGTCGCCCAGGGCGAACGTCCGCAGGTGGTTGAAGTGGGCGGCCATGTCCGGCTGGAAGTTCCAGCGCATTAGGCTTTGCAGCGTTTGCCGGACATGCGCGGGGTCCAGGAGCGGCCCTAGATCGCAGACATCAGCCATGTACTGCCCGGCAAGCTGATCTATGAGGCAGCCCGCGCCAAGCTGCAAATCAGGGTCGGCCAGGTTGGCCGCCCCCATACCCACGCGCAGACCGGGCGCAATGTCCGATTCAGGGAGAATGGGTCGGATTTCGTGTTCGTAATAGTCCCCGTTGAACAGGTGCGCGTCCACCCACTGACGCCCGCGCTCGAACAGGGCGCGGCACGTTTCGGCGAAGTCCTCCTCGCCTAGATGCCGCGCCATCTCCTCGGTCGCCCGCAAGGCGCCCAAGTACCAGCCGCCCATCTGCGGGTTCGGGCCGTAATACTCCACGTCCATCGTGTTGTGCTGGCAGCCCTCCATGACGCCGTCCTGGTCGGCGTCCCAGCCGCCTTCGATCCAGCAGAATTCGAGCGCCTTTTTGGCGTGGGGCCAGAGCGCGCGCAGCCAGTCGTCGTCTCCTGAGAGCTGCCAGTCACGGTACAGTTTCAGAAGGCAGCCCATCTGCCCGTCGGCGGCGGCCAAGCCCTGTTCCGATGCCCGCGCCAGCGGCAGGAAGGCTCGGAAAGACATCAAGCCGTTGTCGCGCGTTGCGTGACAGAACTCCACATCGCGCATCGTCCGCGACAGATCGCCGAACAGGAACGCCGTCGCCTGCTCGTAGTTCCAGACATGGGTGCAGGAGCCTTCGCAGCAGCCTGCCTTGTCGCCGCAGCCTTCCCAGCCCAAAAAATGGCCGTCGGCGATGCGGAAACTCGTTTGACTGCGGAGGGTGCTGAGGTTGAACAGGGCGGCTTCCTTGACGACCGGCGGCAGATCGCTTTCGCAGAAGGAGCGGACGAAGGCCAGGGTGTCCCCTTCCAGCGCAGGCAGGGAGGCGGCGGTACGAGCCGCCACGTCCCAGGCGTCCCGGTACTGAGTCGCGTAGTAGTTGCCGACCCAATTCGGGTCGCCGCAGTCGCCGTCCGCGCAGCAGGCTTCACCTTCGGGAGTGGCCGCCGGGTTCCAAATCATGCGGTTGGGGAAGTGCCAGGTCAGCAGGAACGTCACGGCGCGCGTTCCCCCCGGCGGCAGGGTCAGAGAGGCGGCGAGCGAGGCCGTGGGCGTATCCCCTATCCCAGTCCGCTCTTCCAGCCGGCCGTCTTCGGAGAAATCGTCCCAGAAGTCCAGCAGGGCATCGCCCCAGCTTAACTCGGGCCAGGCCGTGCGGAAAGTGACGCCCTCCTGCGCCGTTGTCGCCAGCGCCAGAGTCCCCCACTGCTCCGCCCCCGCCGGGACGCCCTCTGAGCGCAGGAACACCCCCACCAGCCCGTCCCGCTCGCGAAAGAGGTTGACGTTCTGCTTGGACACGTTTGCCGTCCCGTCGGAGCCGATAAAGTTGTCCAAGCTGCCGCAGACCGCCGCTTCCAGCGACTCGCCGGTGGTGTTCGTCAGAACATAGCGCAGGACGGCGGCGGGGATGCCGCTGCGGTCGGCATCGGCGGGAATCAGCGGGTTGAAGGCTTGCAGGCGGACGGCGACGGGGACGTCTGGGTCGGAGAGCACGACCTGCCCCAGTGGATACGCCGCCTCGAATTCGCAGCGCCGGAAGCGAGGCAGGCCGTGGTTGCGGGCCGGGCTGCCGAAGCCGCCCTCATACGCCGCCGGCTCGACCGGCCCTTCCAGGCAGCGCGTGACGGCCTCGCCGCCGCCCATCCGGGCGGACAGGGCAAAGAACGCGCGGCCCGGCGCGAAGCCTTTGGCGGGGCGGTTGACCACCTCCCAATCGCGCAGGTCACCGCGCCCGCCGAGCGAGACTGTCCCAGTCCCGATGCCGCCCAGCGGCAGGGCGATGCGGGCAAGATGGTCCTGGTCATACCGGGTCAAGACCGGCCAGGGGGATGGGTCCGAAGGAGATGGGTCCGAAGGAGATAAGTTCGTCATGCGGGCTTATTTCGCGCCGCTCTCCCAGTTTCCTGCGAGGAATGCGAAACGCGCACAAAAAAGGCTGGGACAAGAAAAGACCCGACGGGAGGCGGCAGGTTCGTCGGGTCTATACTTCTTCTCTTGTGGCATCCTTGCTGACGAGTTCCAGAGCGTACCTGTCCTGGAGTATTCGAGCGGCGCGGAGCGCCGGGGGGTTCAGCAGTTGTGTTCGCTATTCAGTTGTCTTCACCCGTTGTCTTTTGTGGTCAGTACCATCCGGTACATTCCTATCTTCGGCGGCGAAGGCGGGGGCACTCACTGCCAGAGATACCAGGTTTGCGGGTGTTATTGCTGATGAGAGGTTTACGGGCGCGAGGGCCAGGTGTAGCCGGTCGCGAGGGACGTTTCCCGGCCCCCGCCCGCCTGCTTGCCGCCGGCGACGAGGACCAGGCCGGAGGGAAAGATCAAGAGGGCCTGATCATGTGCGCTTTCGGGCAGTGCGGGGGCGGGCAGAAAGGTCTGCGAAGGGGGATCGTAACGCTCCACGCTCCCCGTCGTGGCGGACAGGGAAACGCTCCAGCCGCCTGCCAGCAGGACCTCGCCGCCGGGCAGACGGGCGGCGGCATGGGCCATACGGGGGGCCATCATCTTGCCGGGCAGGAGGGCGAACGTCTCGGTTTTGGGGTCAAAGACCTCGGCCTGCTCCGGCTCTCCCGCGTCGTTCTGGCCGCCCGCGATCAAAACGGTTCCATCCGGCAGCAAAGTCGCCGTGGGGCGGTCGCGGGGGAAGTGCATCGGGGCGTGCGTCTCGTGGAACCGGCCCGTGGCCGGGTCATAGATTTCGGCGGAGGCCAGCTTGACGGCGGGACGGCCCACGAACCAGTGCGTCCCGCCGACGACCAGGACGCGCCCGTCGGCCAGCCGGACCGCGTCCTGCCCGAAACGGTCCGTCGCGAGGGAGCCGGTTGAGGTGAATGTGCGCTGGGCGGAATCGTAGACATCGGCCGTCGCCTGGGTCCGGCCCCGGTGCGTGTTGAAGCCGCCGACCAGCAGGACTCGCCCATCGGCAAGCGTGGTGGCCGTGAACAGTTCGCGCGGGGTGCCCAGCCGATGGGAAAGGAGCGCAAAGGTGCGCGTTACTGGGTCGTACACCTCGGCGCTGTCCAATGATCCCAAAACGGTGTTGTAACCGCCCGCGATCAAGACGTAGCCGTCGGGCAGCAAAGTGCTCTGGGTGAAGTTGCGCGGGACATGTAGCCGCCCCGCGCAGGGGAGGAAGCGGCGCACCTGCGGGTCGAACTCATCCGCCGTGGCGACGCAGCGGTCAGTGGGGAACGAATAGCCGCCCGCGATCAACCCGCGCGCCCCGCCCGCCAGCAGCGCGTAGGCAGGCGCCCAGCGGGGGTCGGACATGGTGTTGGCCGTGGGCGTCCAGCCGTCGGCCCGTGCGGGGCCGAGCGCGGCCAGTCCCAGCAGGGCGAGGAACGCGATTCGGAACGTCATTGCTGACCGATACCGTCCGCGAAGTCGTCGGAGGCGGCGGCCAAGTCTACATCGTTATGCGTCAGCCCGCCCGAATCGTGTGTCGTCAGCCGCAGCGTCACCTTGTTGTAGCGGATGAGGATGTCCGGGTGGTGATTGACCGACTCGGCCGTCTCCGCGACCTGGTTGACGAACCCCAGCGCATGGCTGAAGTCTTTGAACTGGTACGTCTTGGAGAGGGCCTCGCCCTCGCGGCTCCAGCCCGGCAGCTTCGCCAGGTGCTGGTTGATCTCTTCCTCGGAAAGCTTGGGTACACGCATCGGTATGGCCTCCTTTGAGCTGAGGCTATTGTACCCAACCCGCAGGTATAATCCCCGCATGAGGGCAGTCATTCAACGGGCGGCTTGGGCGAGTGTGACGCTGAAGGAGACGGGGGAACGGCAGGAGATCGGGCCGGGGCTGGCGACGCTGCTGGGGGTGGCGCCGGGCGACACGGTGGCCGATGCCGAGTGGCTGGCGGAGAAGTTGGTCGGTCTGCGCGTCTTCGAGGATGAAGAGGGCAAAATGAACCTGTCGCTGCGCGACCTGTCGCTGCGCGAAACGGGCGGGGCGATGCTGGTCGTCTCGCAGTTCACCCTGCTCGGCGACGCGCGCAGGGGGCGGCGGCCGTCGTTCACGGGGGCCGCGCCGCCCGCCGTGGCCCAGCCGTTGTACGAGGCATTCGTCCAGGCAGTGCGAGCACTGGGGGTTGAGGTGAAAACCGGCGAGTTCGGCGCGGACATGCGGGTAGAGATCGCTAACGACGGGCCGGTGACGCTGGTAGTGGAGACGCCGGGGAGGGGGGCCTGACTCGGTTCCTCCTGATCAGTAGGCCCGTCAGCACCAGCATCTTGCCCTGCACCCGGACGCTCTGGACCGTGAGCGGCAGACGCCCCTGCATCTGCTTGGTCAAGCGGGCGGCCAGGGCATTGGTCTGAGCGGTCACGATGGCGGGCGGCAGGGGAAAGCGGCCGACCTGGGCGTGAGTGGCGGTGTAGCGCAGCCCCAGATCGGGGTCGGGTGCGAGGCTGCCGTCAACCTGGACGTTCTGCGAACGGTCCTTGACGGAGACGGCGGCGCGGATCGTCAGGTTTGCCGGCTCCGACAGGATGATCTGCACCGTCTTGACGCCGCGCGCGGCCAGCAGCTTGCGGGCGGCCTGATTTCCGGCGAGGGTGACGTTCAAGTCCTCTTCGGAGAGGCGTAAGATGCGCCGCTTGGGCGGAGCGACTTCTTGCCGCCCCTGCGGCGTCGTTTTCTGTGGCGGCTCCTCCGGCTGAAGTTCCTGTTGCAGCGCCTCCAGGTGGCGCTGGGCCTGAGCGGCCTGCTGAACCGTCGGTTGCAGGACAACCGGCGGCGGAACGGGCGGGGGACGGCACAGGAGCAGGAGCGCTGGCACGGCCAGGGCGGCGGCCAGAAGCGCGAGAAGAGCCGGCTTGCGTTTCATGAGGATCGGCCTAATGGTGCGCCTCGCCGAAGATGCGGCGCAACTGCGGCTCCTCGTCGGCGACCACCATCGCGATCACGGTGTCACCGGCCTCGAACCGGATGTCGCCCTGCGGCAGCAAGGCGTGCTCGGAACGGACGACCGAGATGATCAGGGCGTTGCCGGGCAGCGGCAGGTCCTTGACGTTCCGGTTCAGGACGGGAGAGCGTTCGGAAACGTTGATGGCGACCACTTCGATGTTGCCGTTCCGAAGCGCGCCGAGCGGGATGATCTCTCCCGGCTCGATCTGCTGCTCCAGCAGGTTGAAGATGATCTGGGTGCTGGAAACGGTGGTGTCAATGCCGAGCTTTTCAAAGAGGAGACGATTTGCCGGGTCATTGACGCGGGCAACCGTGCGCGGGGCCTGGAACTTCTTTTTCGCCATCTGGCAGATGACCAGGTTGTCCTCATCGTCGCCGGTTACGGCCACGATGACATCGGCGCGGCCGAAGCCTGCCTCGGACATGATCCGCACCTCGCAGCCGTCACCCTGCACGACTACCTCGCCGAGCTGCTCGGACAGCATTGCCTGGCGGCGCCGGTCCTTTTCGAGCAGCAGGACTTCGTGGCCCTCGGTCAAAAGCTGCTTGGTCAGGTAGTAGCCGACTTTGCCGCCGCCCACAACAATTACATACATAGGTTGATCCTTTGGCGTCTTCGCCCCTAGCCGCGCAGCTCCAGGTACAGCTTGTCGAAGCCCAGGGCGGCCTGCTGCAAGCGGTCGTCCCCGCCCCCGCCCAGCGCGGCGTCGTGGATCAGCCCGGCGGCCAGCGTGGTCGTACATAAGGTCGTGATGCCCAGCTCCCGGTATGCCTGCGCCCGGATCGGGTCGTAAATGCGGGCGACGACTTTGCCGACGCTGAAAACCTCGCGGGCGATCTGGGCGGCCATGATGTTGGTGTTGTCGCCTTGCGTCACGGCGACGAACACGGCCGCTTGGTCCAGCCCGGCCCGCTGGAGCAGGTCCTGGTCCAGCCCGGAGCCGACCAGCCGCTGCCCCCGGAACTTGGTGCCCAGCCGGCGGAACGCCTCGCTGGTCTGGTCCAGCACGACGACGTCATGCCCTTCGCCGGACATCTGCTTGGCGAGCGTGGAGCCGACGCGCCCGCACCCCAGGATCACGATCTTTTTCACGCTCTGTTGCGGCGGGGCCGCAGTTTCGGACAGCATACGAAGAACCCTCCCGCGCGCTGGGCGCGCACCCGTACAGAATACACTCTAGCCTGGGCGGATGTCAAGGGCCGGGGATAAAGAAGAACCAGGATAAAGAAGGGCCGGGATAAAGAAGGGCCGCACAACGGGTATCATGTCTGCGTGTATATCCTGGGCATCGAAACATCCTGTGACGAGACTTCGGCGGCCGTGCTGCGGGATGGGCGCGATCTGCGCTCCAACATCATCGCTTCGCAGATTGATCTCCACGCGAAGACCGGCGGCGTCGTACCGGAAGTGGCGTCACGGCAGCACGTCACGCAGATCAACGCCGTCATCGCGGAAGCGCTCCGGGAAGCCGGCATCGGCTTCGGCGACCTGGCCGGCGTGGCTGTTGCGAACCGGCCCGGCCTGCTGGGAGCGCTCCTCGTGGGCGTTTCGGCGGCCAAAGCGCTGGCCTATGCTCTGCATGTTCCACTCCTCGGTGTGCATCACATCGAGGCACACATCTACGCCAATTGGCTGGTGGAGCCGGCCATTGCCTTCCCCGTCGTCTGCCTCGTCGCCTCGGGCGGGCACAGCGAGATATTCCTGGTCAAGGGACACGGCGACTATGAGATTCTCGGACGAACGCGGGACGACGCGGCGGGGGAGGCTTTTGACAAGTCCGCCCGGCTCCTGGGAATGCCCTACCCCGGCGGCGTCACGATTGATCGGCTGGTACGCGAAGAGGGCGGCAACCCGAAAGCCGTCCCCCTGCCCCGTGCGAATCTCGGCCCCGAATCGCTGGATTTCTCCTTCAGCGGCCTGAAAACGGCCGTCCTGAACGCGCGGCAAGACCCGGCCCTGGCGTCCGTGTCGCTGCCGGATTGGGCCGCCTCGGTGCAGGAGGCCATCGTGGATGTCCTGGTCGCCAAGACGCTGCGGGCGGCGCGGCGGCATGGTGTCGGCCACATCCTGCTGGCCGGCGGCGTCGCGGCGAATTCCCGTTTGCAAGAGGCCATGCGGGCCGCCTGCGCGCGCGAACGCCTGCGCCTGACGGTGCCCCCGCCCCGCTTGTGTACCGACAATGCGGCGATGATCGCCTGCGCGGGCTATTACCATTTGATCGCGGGCAAGGTGGACGGGCTGGATTTGGACACGCTGGCCTCGGAGCGACTGGCATAGACTTTGGGGGAAGCGATGCACTACCAAAAAATGCACTCGTGGGACATGACGGCGGAAGAGGCGAAGGCACAGCAGACGGCGATGCGCCGCTTGGTCTCACTTGAAGACGGCTTCGGCGAGATCAAGACGGTGGCCGGCGTGGACCTTTCGTTCGACATCGAGAAGAACGAGGGCCATGCGGTGGCTGTCGTGCTTTCGTACCCGGACTTCCAGGTCTTGGAGATCCGCTACGCGACAGCCGCGCTCAAGATGCCTTACATCCCCGGCCTGCTTTCGTTTCGCGAGTCGCCGGTCGCGCTGGAGGCTCTTGCTCAGGTGGAGACGGTCCCTGATCTCCTCATGTTGGACGGGCAGGGTCAGGCCCATCCGCGCGGCTTCGGGATCGCCTGCCACCTCGGCGTCCTGCTGGACATCCCGAGCATCGGCGTCGCTAAGAGTTTCCTGTACGGCAAGTACGACGCGGCGGCACTGGGGGATGCGGCCGGCGTCAGCGTCCCGCTGCTGGACCGAGCCGGGCAGCGAGTCATCGGCTCGGTCACGCGGACGAAGCCGCGCACCAACCCCCTCTTCCTCTCGCCCGGCCACAGGGTCAGCGTCGAGTCCGCTACGAGGCTCGTGCTGGACTGTGTGCGCGGCTACCGTCTGCCGGAGCCGACGCGGCAGGCGCATAACCTAATCACGGCCTACAAAAAAGCGGGCGCGGCAGGTCTCGTGACCGCCGCGCCCGCGCCTAATCAGGAAACGCTTTTCCGTTAGTTTTTTGTCGTTAGTTTTTTGCCGTTTTGCGGCGGCGCCGAGTGCCATTGAGCAGGTAGACAAGACCTGCGGCACCGACGGCAAAGGCTGCCGAAGTGCTCGGCTCGGGGACCGGGCCAGGACCGGGGCCGGTCGTGCCCGTGCCGGTTGTACCCGTGCCCGTGCCGGTTGTACCCGTGCCCGTGCCGGTTGTACCCGTGCCCGTGCCGGTTGTACCCGTGCCCGTGCCGGTTGTGCCCGTACCCGTGCCCGCCGGGCTGCCGTTGTTGCCGCCGTGGCTGGTGATGCCAGCAATAATGGGGATACCGGCGAGGAGACCAATAGGGAAATGGCCGCCGCGGATGGGCAGGCTGCTAATCACACCGCCGACTTGAGTGATTGGAGCGGGTGTGACGACAACCCCAGGCCCGGAGTTCATCGCAACTACCACAGGGCCGTTATGAGACAGTCCTGGCAGGATCGGGGCGGGACCCGGCTTCGGAAGGTTCGCCAGTTCCGGCGACGTGTATGGTCCAACTTTCGTTTTGACGGGCGGCAGTTCGGCGACCATTGGGTTGCCGCAGGCCAGCTTCAGAATGGGCTTGCCCGTGCTACGCATAACAAAAACCGGCGTCCCAATGGGCAGGCGAGAGTTGATTGTGTATTCGCGTCCGGTGTGGGAAATGCAGTAGACCTGATAGCGCTGCGCCATCGTGGTCTTCTTCAAGACAAGATTCTTTTGGATGTACCGCACCACAGCCGGGCCGGAAGTGTGGAAATGGCGGGCCAAGCGACGCCGCACGACGGGGTCGAGCGTGACCTGCTGGCTCATCTGGGACAGGGAGGACACATGCTGATTGATGAACGAGTCCGGCGGCACGGCGACCGAACCTGGCAAGGCCAGGCCCGCCGTCGGCAGGCCGCCAAGAACCGCAAGCGAGAACAGGAGTGCATGATGACGATGCATGATTCTACTTCCTTGTCCGAGAATATCAGATGATAAAGGTAAGTGCATAAAGTATGCCAAACTCGGCACGGAAGCCGAAACTCCGGTAAATTTGTTGCCGGGTTCTCATATTTTATCTGTCGGCGATGAAAGGTAAGTGCATAAAGTATGCCAAACTCGGCACGGAAGCCGAAACTCCGGTAAATTTGTTGCCGGGTTCTCATATTTTATCTGTCGGCGATGACCGGAATCTCGGAATGATTGATCAAAAAAGCGGCAGAATCAGAAAAATAGCGACGCAGGCTGTCCCGAAATGGCTCAAATGCGGGAACGGACTCCATGGCGGCATTCATGTGACGCAGCCAGGCTTCACTCTCGGCAAGCCCGATTTGGAACGGGACATGCCGCAGCCGCAGACGCGGATGACCACGTTCTTCCTGATAACGCAGGGGACCGCCAAAGCGCTGGATCAGGAACCATGCGAGATGCATCTTGGCGTGTGTCAAGTCCGCAGGGTAAAGGGGCCGCAGAACAAAATCCGCTTCCACGCCTTGATAAAAGGCTTCGACAAGTGCGTAAAAGGGCTGATCATCGCCGATTCGGGCATAAATTTCAGTCGTTTCATCATCCATAGTCAAGTGGAAGCCAGAACGCCACTACAGCACAAGTCGAGTATACCCGATTTCCATCGAATTAGCTGTAGTATTTATACTAAAAACTCACTCGTTTAGAGCAACTACCACTTGAAGCGCCGCCGGCGTCACTTGAAGTCGGGCGGAGGCTTCGCCCCGGGCGATCCGTACCAGGTCGCCTCCCACAGCCTGTGCGCGCCAGCCGACTTGCAGCGCGCCGCTCATTTGACCACACGCCAAGGCAAGCGCATCGGCCTTCGTCAGCACCAGCTCCGGCGCGAGGTTTCGTTCCAAACAAAGCGCCTCGCCGACGGCATACAGCAGATCGCCCAGAACACGCTCGCGCGGCGTCTCTTCCGGCCCCGCTGAAGCTAAAGGCAGCGGCAACTGGTCCTCGGCCAGAGCGCGCGCCCCGTTGAGCGCGTCCAAAATCGGCGGGCCGAGGCTGACATCCTCAGTTTCGGGAAAGCCGCGCACACGCCGAAAGTCGGTCAAGCGGCGCGGGGGCCGCTGCGCCAGTTCGATCACCACCTCGTCGCGCAGCAGGCTCCGGACGGGGACGTCGCGCGCCGCCGCCTCGCGCTCACGCCACTCGGCGACCGCCCGCAGCAGGGCCGTGGGCCGGGCCGAGAAGCCGCGCGCGTTCCGCAGGCGTAAGTAAGCCTCTTCCGGGGCGACTTCATAGGTGCGCGCGTCCGAAAACCGCGCCATCTCCTCGACCAGCCACGCGGCCCGGCCCAGCCGCTCTAAGAGGCGGCTGAGTTTGTCGGCGATGGGCAGCAGGTAGCGGACGTCGTCGCGGGCGTACTCGAGCTGTGCGGGGGTCAGCGGACGCCGGTCCCACTCGCTCCGGGTCTCCCCCTTGCTTAACTTCACTCCCATCAGCGCCTCAGCCAGACGCGCATAGGAAAGCGGGTACGGGGACAAGCCGACCAAGCCTGCCGCGACCTGCGTATCAACTACGCCGGCAGGCAGCCGTTTTCCTCCTCCGAAATAGGCCAATCGCAGATCCTCGCGGGCTGCGTGCAGAACCTTCTCCACGCCGGGATCGGCCACCAGGTACCAGAGCGGGTCAAGCGCCCCTACTGCCAGTGTGTCCACGAGGGCGATAAACTCCGTCGTCGCCACCTGCACCAGACAGAGCCGGGGCAAGTACGTCCGCTCACCGACGAATTCCGTGTCCAGCGCGAAGCGGCCCGCTTCTTTTAGTTTTTGGCATAAGTCGGTCAGCGCTTCAGGGGTGCGGACCGTTTCGAGTTCGCGCAGGGGTTGGGAAGGCATGAGGGGGTTCTTTTCCGTTCAGAGAAGTTCGTCTATGGCAAACGGGAGGATCTTCAGAAGCTCCTGCCCCGCCGCTTCCGACAGCAGCGACAGAGTGGCGAAGGAGTGTTCGGCGGGCACGACGACATTGCCCGCCCCATCCTCCCACGGATACTCGCAGTTGTCCGGGCGGCGCTGGCTGTCAACAGTGGGCGCCAGCAGCTCGATCTCGCGCGAGAGGTTCCGCACCTGCTTCATCAGAGTGGAGTATTGGCGTAGGGAACCCTGTCCAAGAGCTTCACGCTGCCGCAGGAACATCTCCGGCAAGTTCTTGGCGGTATAGGCGTGGCTCACCTGCAAGAAACGCGGCTCGACTTTTTGGCTGCACAGATATGACTTACAAAGCTTTTCGCAGGCCATCTGAAGGCAATGAAGGGACAGGCATTGCGGCAGGCCGGGCGACTGGCGAAGGACATTGAACGCCGCGAAGTCGGCTTTCGCCTGCACAGCGTAGGCGTGCTGCCACGCGCGGATGTCTGTCATGCCACGGCTTCCGCCAGCCTCCGAGGGGCTTCAATTCTTCGCCCCAACTGCCAACCGTCAAAGAGGGAAAGGCGGCCTGCGCGTAGATCGTCGAACTCCTCAGGGGTGATCACGACTAACTCATAAGCGAAAGCCATGCCCTGGGAAAGTTTGGGGGGGAAGTGAAGCGGCATGATGCCTGCCGCCGGAGTGTCCGAATTGACTTTCAGCAGCTTCAACGGTTCATCAGGATCGTCTTCGTTCAACGCCAGTATCCGGTAGATGGCCTGAGTCCCTTCGTCAACCTGGTAGTCGAAGTCAGCGATCTCGGCGGCGGCTTCTTCTTTTGTCAGCATTTTCATTGTTTTTCCTCCAGTCCAGTCTCAACGGGGCCGGCAAACTCGGCCATGCCGCCGGTCATGGTGGCGACGTTTGGGTAGCCCTGGGCCGCCAGATAACGGGCGGCGGCTTCGCTGCGAATGCCGTGCTCGCACACGCAGATGATCTCCTCGGCGGGGCCCAATTCGGACGCGAACCGGGCGGCGAACTCGTCCGTGGGCAGCAGGAGCGCGCCGGGGATGTGGCAACGGGCATATTCCCACGGCTGACGGACATCCACGAGGCGGACGGGCTGGACCTGTTCCAGATTCGCCTGGACTTCGGCGCAAGTAATTTCGTGGTAGGTAGGTGTGCGGCTCATTGAATCCATTGTACCCTAAAGAATGCCGGGCGGAATGCCGACAAGAAAAGGGAAGATTCCGCCCACGAAGGGGAACGACACGATGCCCGACCGAAACACTGACACTGCAATCCGCATTCAACATTTTACAAAACACTATCCTGTGCCGCGCCAGAAAGAGAAGCGCGTGGCCGTGGACGACCTGACACTGGGCGTGCCGCAAGGCGCCCTCTTCGGCTTTCTTGGCCCGAACGGCGCCGGCAAGACGACGACAATCAAGATGCTGCTCGGCTTCATCCCGCCCACGACCGGCGAGGCCTGGCTCTTTGACCAGCCAGTGAGCAGCGACGGAGCGCGCCGCCGTGTCGGCTACCTGCCGGAGCAGCCGTATTTCCCCAAGTTTCTGTCGGCACTGGAGGTTGTCCGTGCCCACGCCGGGCTGTCAGGTCTGGCCGGCCGGCGCGCACAGGAGCGCGTCGAGGGCTGTCTGCGGCAGGTGGGGATGTGGGAGAACCGGCACATGGTCCTCGCCAAATGCTCCAAAGGCATGACCCAGCGGGTGGGGCTGGCCTCGGCCCTGGTGGGCGATCCCGACCTATTGATTATGGATGAGCCGTCGTCCGGCCTGGACCCCGTGGGGCGAAAAGAGCTTCGCGCGCTGCTGACGACCCTGAAGAACGAGGGCAAGACGATCTTCCTCTCCTCGCACCTGCTCTCCGAAATGGAGTCGGTCTGCGACCGGGTCGGTGTCATGGCGCGCGGCCGGCTGGTCGCCTGCGGGACGCCGCAGGAGATCACGCGGGCGCGCGACGAGGTGCGCGTCCAGATCGAGCCGGGGGAGCGCGACGAAGCCGTGAATGAAGCCCTGAAAGCGCAGGTCGAGGACTGGGGCGGGACGGTGGAAACGACCGGCGAGGCGGGGGCCAGTCTGCGGGTGCCTTCGGCCCTGGTCTATCGCGTGATGGCACTGCTGGAACAGCGGCGGGCGCGGCTGGTCGCGGTGACGCCGCAGCGCGAGACGCTGGAAGACGCCTTCCTGCGCCTGGTGGGAGGGTAACGTCATGCAAAACGTCATGCAAAACGTCATGCAGGCTTTACGCTGCATCGGCATTATCGGACGGATCACGATGCTGGAAGGCGCGCGCAAGCAGGTCTTCCATGTCCTGATGCTGTTCGCCGTCTTTTTGATCTTCGGCTCGGCGACGCTGGCGAAGTTCGACCGGCACGTCCAGATGAAGATGCTGGACGACCTGTGCCTCTTCTCGGTCTTCCTGGTCAGCTCGGTTGTCGCCATCACGCTTGCCGTGACCGGCATCCCCGGCGAAATGGAGCAAAAAACGGTTTACCCCGTGATCGCCAAGCCCGTCGCCCGCTGGCAGTTTGTCTGCGGCAAGTACGCCGGGGCGATGGGGACGGTCGCTATCGGCATGGCGGTCATGGCGGCGACGTTCTCGTTCCTCCAGGTCTTTTACATGGGGCATCTCGACCCGGCGCTGTTTTACGTGCTGCCGTTTTTGTTCCTGGAAACGGCCATTCTCGCCGCCTTGGCGCTGTGCTTCTCCACCCTGACCTCCTGGCCGCTGGCATGGTTCCTGAGCGTCCTGCTTTGCCTGCTGGGCAATGTCAAGTTCCCGCTGTATGCTTCGCTCATGGCCCGCCCGCAAAACGGCTTCAGCCGATGGATGATCGAGGGCGTGTACCACCTGCTGCCCAACCTGGAGTCGTTCAACTTCAAAGACGCCCTCGTGCATCACCTGGCGGTTCCCGCCCCTTATCTTTGGCAGACGGCGGCTTATGGCGTGTGCTACACGGCGGCCCTGCTGACGCTGGCCTCCCTGACATTTGCCCGAAAGGAACTTTGATGGGAGACGCACGAAAAGACCGCTTGCCCTGGCTCGTCCTGCCCTGCATCCTACTGACCCTGAGCGGCGTGACCCTGCTGGTCCCGCGCCAGGCCGCGCAGGCGGCGCCTACACCCCATGCGGCGACAAAACCGCCGCCGTCTGTTCTGGAAGATGACGGCGACGGGGATGAGCTGCTGGAGCATTGGGGGGACTCGAAATACGCGCGCGAGGAACGGTTCCAGATGGCCGGCATAGCCGGGGGATTTTTCCTGCTGGGCTGTCTCGCTCATCGCAAGCGCGGCCGACGCCGGGTGCCGGTCGTGACGCTGACGCTTGAGGACGTGACTGAGCAGAGAAAGGCGGCCTAACATGGCAGCGACAAATAGGCGCCGTGTCTGGCCCGCCGTGCTGCTCTTCCTGGGGCTGATGACGGCAGCGGGAAGTCTGGAATCGGCCTCACAGGGGACGGGTCTCGCCGAGGGCTACCTGGTTTCGAGCGCGGCGCAGGGCAAAAGCGCCGCGCTGGCGCAGGCGGGCGGCGAGTTCCGCATCGTGGCCGCGAACCTGCTGTGGAGCAAGGTGGTAGACCACTACCATCACCAGTACATGGCAACAGGCGGCGACTGGTCCAAGAACGAAAGTTTGCTGCCGCTGCTCCAGACGATCATCACGCTGGACCCACACTTCGTGCAGGCCTATGAAATCATGGGCGGGGCCATCCTGCCCCGCACCGGTCATCTCCAGCGAGGCGAGGAGGTGCTAAAGCTAGGAATCGCGCGAAACCCGAACGAGTGGGAACTCTACCGGGAAACGGCCATGCTGCTGTCTTACACGGAGCACCGGCCCGCTGAGGCGCTGCCTTATGCCCTGAAAGGCTTGGCGCAGGCCAACGACGGCTTTTCCCGAAACTTGATGACGAAGCTCACCCGTACACTGCGCGAACAAGTCGCGGAAGCGGAACGCGCCAGGCGTCTCGGCAGAGGGGCATGAAAGGTGACGAGGAAGGCGCGAGCAGTCGCGCCTTCATTTGTTTTGAACGGCGGCGAACACCAGGGAGTGAAAAGTCTTGATCCCCATTTCGCCCATCAGCGTGACGTTCAGCGTGGCCGTATCCCAGTTGAGAGTCGTCAGCGAAGCCCGGTGCGAGACATGGACTGGAATGGAACCAATCTGGGTCTTCTGCATCCCTTTCACCAGGGTCGGCCGCCGCGCCTGGGTGCGTCTCTGCTCGAACAAGGAGACCAGGTTCAGGCCATCGGAATAGCGAAGGTGCAGGAGCGGCCTGCTTCCGACGGTCGTCGCGGATGCCCCCATGAGGCGGTAGCCGGCCAGGCGAGGGGGCGCGAAGGCTTTCCCTGCAAGCTGGCCGGGCACCAGGTTCAGCGGGATCGAATCCTCCGAAGGCAGCGAGGCCTCGACAGTATGTACACCGGGCAGCTTCGACAATCCGGTCAGGCTAAAAACTTCGGACGACGGCTTGGGATGATAGGTAATGTCTGAAAAGGCGCGCGTTACGGCCAATTCTCCGTCATCCCCATAAATTTCACGCTTGAGAATCAGGCCGCTGCCGGTGTCTATCCAAAATTTACGCACCGGCGTGTGCCCCTGCGGACGCTTGATCGTGACCAAGCAGACCCTCCGCTCCGCGTAAACACGCGGCTTCGGATCCACCGTGAGGTAATAATTGGCCCGCAGAAGCGTATAACTGAGGACGTCATCTTCGTCCAGCGCGCCGGGCGAAAGACGGCGGTGGCTGAGTTCTTTGGCGTGCGGGTCATACTGCCACTCCTCGTGCCCGTCGCTGACGATGAGAAGGCCGCGCTGTGACTTCGGACTGAGGTAGTAGATTCGCCGGTCGTCCACGGGGCGGTGGAAGACATCCACGGCGGTTGTCCGGCCGGTCCGCCAGTAAGTCGTGACTTTGCGCCCCCGGTAGGTGAAAGAATCATCGGCGCTCAGTACCTTGACGAACAGTTCCTCGGCGGTTGGAACGCGGAGGGCCGGCTTGGCCGAAGGGGGATGCCGTTTCGGCCCAGGCCGACCGTGAGAGACAGCAAAGGCCGGAGCCGCCAGCAGCAGCCCGGCCAGTGCCATCGTCCCAACAAGAGAAACTTTAGAACGCGATGTCGGCATAGCCTGCCGCCTCCGTAGGGGCCGGCGCCTTCCGGGCATCCGCCGCGATCATCTTCTGCCCGTCCGGGTCGTCGAGCGGGGTGGCCGAAACGGAGTCCGTGTGCGATTCGACCAGCGAGGAGACATCCGGCGAGACGTCGGGCGAAACCTCCGGCACTGGCGAGGTGATCAGGATCGGCTGCGGCCTATTCCCATGCTGGATACTGGTGAGCGGCCCCGCAATCATCGCCCCGGCGACGGCGACGGCGGCCAGGCCGGCGGCCCAGCGGCGGTGCGCGGCCTGCTCCGGCCCGCGCCAGGCGTCCCACAGTGGCCGGCGCGACAGGGCGCGTTCTCGGTCATCCACGCGCAGGCGGCGGTAGGCGTCGTTCCAGAACTGCGGGCCGGGGCGGGGCGGGGCGGGCATCCGGTGCAGCAGCGTCTTCATCTCTTGAAGCTGCCCCATCGCGGCGCGGCAGGGAGCGCAGGCGCGCAGATGCTCCGCGATGCCGCGCGTCTTCCCGACGTCCAGCATCCCGTCAATATAAGCGGAGAGCTGCTCCCCGTGTGGATGGACTTTCTTGCTCATCATGGCGATTTCTTTGACGCACCGAGGCGCCGTTTGTTCTTGCTATTTGGCCTTACTATTGGTCTTATCGGCTTTCTCCAGTGTTTGCCGCATCATGTCGCGGGCGCGGTGGAGGCGTGACCGGACAGTCCCAATCGGCGTGTCCATCATCTCCGAAATTTCTTCGTAAGAAAACTCTTCCACATCCGCCAGGATCAGGACCAGCCGGAACTCCGGCTTGAGCGCGTCCAACGCTTTCTGAATCGGCTCGTCGAACGTGTCCCGCAGCACCCGGCGGGACGGCTCATCCTCCCAATCGGGGATCTCGCGCCCCGCCGTCTCCCCCTCGTCCCGGCCGGGCAGCGGGGCGTCCAGCGACTCGATCCGCCCCACCCGCTTCCGGTGGCGCTGCCGGTCAATGAACGTGTTGGTCATGATCCGGTAGAGCCACTTGTCGAAGTAGCTGCCGCGCTGGAACTTCTTGAACGAGCGGTAGGCTTCCAGCAGCGCGTCCTGGAGCAAGTCCTGGGCGTCCTCATGATGCCCCGCCATGCGGTAGGCCACCCGGTACAATTTGTCCTGGTGCGCGGCCAGCAGGCGCGCGAATAGGTCCACATCGTCCTCGGACAGACCCGCTTCCCCGTCCGCGTTCTGCTCACGCACGGGCGTATTTTTCCGCCTGGTATCCGGGAACAACCTCATGGCATGTCGGGCGCGCGCTGCCCTCTTTCCTTCTCACAAGCGTCTAAGACTGGCTGAAAGTTCCCAATCTGAAACGATTATACCTCCCCGACACGAAAGCCGGTGGATTCAAAGCGCAAGGGCCGCCGGCGTGTGCCGACGGCCCTGCTTCTCAACGTGCTGCTCATCCGTCGGGGCCGCAGTCCCTACTGCGCCGACAGGGCTATCGGACCAGGCGGGGTGTTGTATTTGTCCGTGTTATGATCAGGATACTGATAGAGGCGGGCCTGGCCCCAGCGCATCCACTTGGCATGTCCATCATAGAAGAGATAATTCGCCCCGCCTCGGTGGCGGTTGTAGGCGATCCACCCCTGATGATTGTAAGGGGCCGGCCCAGTGCCGTTGTTGACCAGGTTAGCTTCGCCCGGCCAGGTGTCGTAGTCATCCTGCGGGACATACCCCCAGCCGCTGCCCGCGCAGAACTGATCGCTGGACGAGCCGTTCGCGCAGTCATCTAGGGCAGCCGAGTTGCGCTCGGAAAACATGATGATGTTCTGGTCCGGCAGTGCGTCTATGGCTGACTGCGTGGCGTAGCTCGATAAAACCCCCGTCATGGCGTAGCGGCAGGACTTGTGCGTGAAGACGGAGTTCAGCAGGTAGCCCCACATGGCAAAACGGGATTCGACTGCTCCGCCTGACACTGTTCGCCATTCGGAGCGGCAGAACATTCCTGACCCAGAACCGAGATCCCGCCGTTGTAGGCGGAAATGTTGTTGGCTTCCTGCGGCGAGTGCGTCGCGGAGTCGTCCGGGCAGAAGATCAAGTCGCGGCTCGCCAGGTACGGCTGAAAGAAGATCGCCCAAGGCTTCTCGGCGTTGCTGTTGCCCGCCCCTCCCCCGACACAGCCGCTGACATCGGCGGGCAGCGTGTGAGTCTGCGTCCCATCGTCCAGCACATAGTCCTCGTGATGGTGATAGAGGCCGCCGTCGTTGTCATTCATGTACTGCGCTGCCGCCAACCCGATTTGTTTCTCGTTGGACAGGCAGACCGTTCGGCGAGCGTTCTCGCGCACACTTTGGAAGACGGGGAAAAGGATTGCGGCAAGAATCGCTATGATGGCGATGACCACGAGCAGTTCAATGAGGGTGAAGCCACGACGTTTGCTGAACATGGGAGATTTCCTATGCGATAACTTGTTGATAATACAATAACACAGTTCCAATACAATATATACTCAATCACAATTTTACTGTATTACAATAAAATTACAGTTTCAAAACCAGGCAGAAACATAAATACGCCTACAGAGACAAGCCCTGTAGGCGTATGTGATTTGTCCTTAGCAAATGCCGCTTCTACGCTATGCTGCTTCGTACTTTTTGATCTTGTATATCAGCACCGACACTCCCCAGCCCACGAGGAACGTGCCGACGATGATGTAACCCAGGTTGTCAAACGGCAGGCGGTCCAAGAAGCTCCAGAGCCTGCCCTTGAGCGCGAACTGTGCCTCGAAGATTTGCAGCAGCTCGTAAGTCCCGACGACAAAAGCGACCAGCACGGAGAGGGTCGTGATGATCAGGTTATAATAGGCTTTTCGGATCGGTTTGATGAACGCCCAGCCGTAAGCGCCGAGCATCAGGATGCCGTCCAGGGCGTCAATCAGGCACATCCCGGCCATGAACAGCAGCGGCAGCAGCATGATGACCCAGAAAGGCACTCCGGTCTGACCGGAGCGGGCCGAGAGGGCGAGGATGCCCACTTCGCTGGCCGTGTCGAAGCCTAGGCCGAACAGGAAGCCGACAAAGTACATCTGCCAGCTATGGCGGACCATCTTCAGCAGCGGCTTGAACAGGCGTCCGAGCAGGCCCCGCTGATCCAGCATGTCCCCCATGTGCTGGTCCTCGACAACCCTGCCCCGCGAGATGTCCCGGAAGGTCTTAAAGAGGTTCCACAGCACGACAAGGTTGATGATGCCGATGATATACAGGAACAGGCCGGACACGAGGGTGCCGACAACGCCCCCGACGCCCTGCCACTGCGGCATATGCTTTTGAACATAGGCGGTCGAGAGGGCCAGCGCGGCGCAAAGCGAGATCACGATCGTGGAATGGCCGAGCGAGAAGAAGAAGCCGACGCCGACAGGCCGTTTGCCCTCCTGCATCAGCTTCCGGGTGGTGTTGTCGATGGCGGAGATATGGTCGGCGTCCACGGCATGGCGCAGCCCGAAGCCGTAGGCCAGCCAGCCCGTCGCCGCCAGGAACAGGAACCTGCCGGAAAGGCTCCAGACCAGGGACCAGAGGAGAAGGTTGGCCCCCACCAGCAGGGTCAGGACACTGACGATCTTTGTCTTAGTGCTGGCGTCGGCGAGGAGAGATCTCCTGAGCATAATTGAGTCTATCGGTTCTAAACGGCCTGCGTTACGGCGCGGATGACCAGCATGATGCCGACCAGAGGAGAAGTCGGCGTGACCAGTCATCGCAGCATTGACAGTCAATTATAACACAGTTTTCATACAAACCGAGCACTGTTTTAATATCTATTTATTACAATGGGTTACGATACCTTGTGAAGCCAATTGGGCGCAGTTCTGGCGCAAATGGGGATATAATGAAGCCACTACTTTCCCGAAGGATGAGCATGATGAGCCAGAACGGACACAACCTGCACGGGGCGAGCAAGCTTCAAAACTGGATCGAGCACGAGATGATCCATTTGGCGGCGCTGGACGAGGAGGAGGTCGTTGAGACCGAAATCCCCGACCGCAGCCTCTCGCTACGCGTCCCGATCACGACGCACCTGATGCTGTACCGCATCGCCCAGAAGCTGGGCCGCAGCAAGACGGCCTGCGCGGAAGAAATCCTTGACATCGCCGTCAAGGACGTGTACCGGCAGATCGAGCTGCCTCGGATCACTGTCGCCGACATTGAGGAGTATGCCCTTCAGACGGAAAAGAGCCTGCCGGAGAAAGCCGCATCGGCGGGCGGTTCGTCGAAAAAAGGCTGATCTCATCCTCTGCGCTGGGGCGCTGCATAACAGCGCGGCGCCCCTCCTGAATCTTCGCCGCGCAGGCGGAGATACAGGCGGGGCGCCGCGAGGAAGTGGCTGCCGCAGGGCTATGATGTTAAGAAATAGTGACCTTGTTCATGCGGTCGCCTTCGCGCAGAGCTAAGACATTCTCCAGGCCCTCCGTCACCTTGCCGAACACGGCGTAGCCGTTGTCCAGGTGCGGGGCAGCGGCGAGGGTGAAGTAGAACTGGGACGAGGCGCTGTCGGGGCTGCCGGAGCGGGCCATCGCGAGGACGCCCGCCCCGTCGTGGCGGCCTGGGTTGGAGACGCCGTTGTCCTGGAACTCCCCTTTGATGTTCTTGCCGGACCCGCCTGAGCCGTTGCCGCTGGGGTCGCCCCCCTGGATGACGAAGCCTGCGACGTAGCGGTGGAAGGTCAGCCCGTCGTAGAATCCTTTTTGGGCAAGCTCGATGAAGTTCGTGGTGGTAAGGGGCGCGTCGTCCTCAGCGAGCTGGGCGACGATGACGCCTTTGGTGGTGTCGAAGGTGGCGGTTCGGGCCATGATGTTTTCTCCTCGTGGGTTTCTTCGTTGAGTTGTAAGGGTTTGCTCTGCGGGGCAGTTCCGGCAGTCAGGGCCGTCACTTCGGCGGGCGTCAGGTGCCGCCACGCGCCCGGCGGCAGGCCCGTCAGGCGCACCGCCCCGATGCGGACGCGGGTCAGGCGGGTGACGGTGTGCCCGACGGCGGCCAGCATCCGGCGCACCTGCCGGTTGCGGCCCTCGTAGATGGTCAGCTCGACCTCGCCCACCCCGCTGCCGTCCACGTTCTCTTTGCCGCGCAGCAGGCGGACGTTCTCGGCGGGGCGGGTCAGGCCGTCGTCGAGCATGATCCCCTTCCGCAGACGCGCCAGCGCGTCGGCGTTGGGGACGCCCTGTACCTGCGCCCGGTAGGTCTTGGGGACGTGGTAGCGCGGGTGGGTCAGCTTGAACAGGAAGTCGCCGTCGTCGGTCAGGAAGATCAGCCCCTCGCTGTCGGCGTCCAGCCGGCCCACGGGCCGCAGCATCGGCTTGCCGCCGATGTCCACTAGGTCCGTCACCAGCCTCCCGGCATGGGGGTCCGCGCGCGACGAGACCACGCCGCGCGGCTTGTTCAGCGCGAGGTAGTAGCGGCGCCGGGGCGGGCGCACGATTCGCCCGTCGAACTGGACCTTGTCCGCGTCCAGGTCCACTTTCGTCCCCTGCTCCGTCACGACCTGGCCGTTAACGCGGACGCGGCCCTGTGTGATCCACTCCTCGCACGCCCGCCGGGAACCGATCCCGGCGGCGGCGAGCGCTTTTTGCAGTCGCTCGGGCATAAAGTATCCAGCCTCCTAAAATCACCGCGAACAGGGCCGCCAGCACGCCGGCTATCTTGGGCGTCGCCCGCCCAATCGTTTTGGTCGTCTGGAAAAAAGCGGCGGCGGGACGGAGGGCGACGTCTTCCGCCGCCAGCGCGTCGCCCGTCGCCTGCGGCTTGCCGTCTACGAGGAGTGTGACCGTCCCCAGCCGGGTTCCCGCCGTAATGGGCGCCTGCGGCAGCAGCGGCAGCGGCGTCACCTTGACTTGGTAGGGCGGCGGCGGCTTCCGCCGCGCCGACACTAAGACCAGGGCGTTTGAGACTTTAACTTTGACCGGCTGGACCGCGCTGGGGATGTCCACGGTCCCGACCAGATCATCCTTGGGCACAACCGTCGTGGGCGCAAAATCCGCGAAGCCGTAGTTGAGCAGCGACTCGACATCTTCGCGGCACGTCCCGCTGTCGAGCGCCACGGCGACCATCCGCCAGCCGCCGCGCGTCGCCGAGCCGACAAAGCAGTGGCCCGCCGCATGGATATACCCGGTTTTGACCCCGTCCGCGCCGGGAAACTTTTTGAGGAAGGTCGCCGCCGTGTTCTTGACCCACACGTCCCGCGTGTCTACCGAGCGGTGGACACGGTACAGCGGCGTCCGCACGATCTCGTTGAACTGCGGCAGGGTGTTAATGGCGTAGCACGCGATCTTCGCCAGATCCGCCGCCGTCGAATAATGACCGGGCGCGGGCAGTCCGTTCGGCGTGACAAAGTGGCTGTGGGTCGCGCCAATCTCTTTTGCCTTCAAGTTCATCTGCTTGGCAAACGCGGGGACGCTGCCATTGAGATACACGGCCCCCGTCACCGCCGTGTCGTTGGCGGACCGCAGCAGCAGGGCGTAAAGCAGGTCGCGCAGGGTCAGCTTCTCACCGGGCCGCAGGTGCAAACTGCTGTCCGGCAGGTACTGAACGCCGTTGGGGGCCGTCACGATGTCATCCAGATGGCCCCGTTCCAGCAGCAGAATGGCCGTCATCATCTTAGTCGTCGAGGCGATGGGCCGGGGCGCATCCGCGTTGCGCGCCCAAAGGACCTTGCCGGTCACGGCGTCTACCAATATCGCGTAGTGGCTATGAACGACCGGAACGAGGGGGCCTTTGGGCTGGGCCGGGATAGGCTTCACCGGGACCGTCCCCTGCTGATCGGATTCCGGGTCGGCGGGAGCCGAAACCGCCTGCTTCAGCGTGGCCTTCACGCGCGGCGGCGCGGCAGGAAGAATCATCGCCAGCAGGAGCAGCAGCGGAACAAGCAAAATTGTCAGGCGTTTGGTCATAGTGGCGATCAAAAGAAGCTCCCCCAGAATTGGGGGCGGGGGGTTTTATTCCAATCCTACGGCTTCTAGGGCGTCGTGCGTTGCGGCTTTGTCGGCCTCGGCTTCGGCGATCACGATGTCTTCCAGCGGCGGCAGGTCTTCTAGGGTGTTCAGGCCGAAGTAGTGCAGGAAGTCCGGCGTCGTGCCGTATAAAAATGGCCGACCGGGCACTTCCTTGCGGCCCGTCTCTTGTATCAGTTGCCGCTCGGTCAATGTCTTGAGCACGCCGTCGGCGTTGACGCCGCGCACGGCCTCGATCTCCGCCTGCGTGACCGGCTGCTGGTAGGCGATGATGGCGAGCGTTTCCAGGGCGGGTTTCGAGAGGCGCGACTTCTGCCCCGGCGCGGCCAGCAGGCGCGCGACGCCTTCGGCCAGTGCGGGCCGGGTCGCCATCTGATAGCCGCCGGCGATGCGGACGATGTGCAGGCCGGAGTTGATCCGGCGGGCGTAGGCGTTCGCCATATCTTCCAACGCCTCCTCGACGGCGGCGGCTTCGATGCCCAAAAGTCGGGCGATCTCGGCGTGCTGGACCGGCTCTGTCGCCACGAACAGATAGGCTTCGAGGAGGGGCGGCAGGTCCACCTCGGCGAAAGGCGCGGGCGGCTCAGGCATGAGCAGTCTCCCGTGCGAACAGAAAGATGTGGTCCAAAAGCGCTTCCTGGCGGGCGTCCACACGGCCCTGGCGGAGCAGCTCCAGCAGGGCCAGAAACGTCATCACGATCTCCAGGCGCACGAAAGGCCGCTCGAAGCACTCGTCGAGCAGGAGGCCGGACGCGCCGCCGCGCTGGACTTTGCGCCACAGCGCGGCCATCGCAAGCCGCAGGGTCATCTTCTGGCGGCGGACGCTGGTAACGGCCTGGCCGCCGTCATCGCCCGCCTCGGCCAGCAGCCGGGTCAGAGCCTTGAGGAGTGCGCCGGGATTTAACTCGCCGAAGCCGACCGGCAGCTCGTACAGGCCGCCGTAGTCGCCCTGGCCGCGAAAGAACAGCGCGCGCCGGTCATCCTCCCATTCGGCCAATGTCTCGATGAACGCTTTGTACCGCTGGTAGTCCTGCAAGCGCTGGACCAGCTCCAGGCGCGGGTCCACGCCCTCCTCGGCTTCCTCGATGCGCGGCGGCTTCGGGAGCAGCATCCGGCTCTTGATCTCCAGCAGAGTCGCCGCCATCAGCAGGAATTCGCCGGCAACGTTCAGGTTCATTTCCTCCATCGCGCGCAGATAAGCGAGGTACTGGTCCGTGATCTGCACGATGGGGATGTCGGCGATGTCCACGCGGTGCTCGCGGATCAGGTGCAGGAGCAGGTCCAGCGGCCCCTCGAACGCGGACAGGACGACGGGCGGCAGGGCATGGGAGGAAGGCGCGGCGGCAGCGGGCATGGCTTATCTTACAACCCGTCCCTGCCGTTTGTCAACCCCTGAGAAGGAAAGTGCGCCTCGCCGGGTACACTATCGGTTATGATGAGACTGTTACAGATGGCGCTCCTGCTGGCTCTCGCGATGCTGATGCCCCTGCCCGCGCGGGCCGCGCCCGGCGTCACCGTCGGCTTCGGCGGCAGCGGCTTGGCGTCCTTGCGGTACGGCAGCCAGGAGCTTCTTTGGCTCAACCCCGATGCTGGGGCAAACGGCGCGTTCAACGGCGGCGCGTTCTGGGTGTCGCGGGTCACGCTGCGCGGTGCGGACGGCAAGGACGTGAGCCTTGACGGAGGCGGGCCAAGCCGGGTCGCGACCGACGCGGCCAGCCGTATCGTGACGCGGACGTTCGCCTGGGGCCGCGTCCGAGGACGCTTCACGCCCTCGGGGAGCCGCCTCGGTCTGGCGCTCACCGTCACGAACACGACCTCAGACACGACGATCCAGTCCATCGTTTTGCAGCCGCTGTGGCTCAAATTCCCGAAAAAGCCGACCGAGTACGCACAGGAATACCCGCTGATGTCGGCCAGCCGGGACGAGCCGGGCGTCGTGGGTGCAAGCTTTGGCACGGGAGCGCTGGCGCTCTGCAATGAAGACTTTCGGCAGTCGCTCCTGATCGGTTTCCCTTTCGCTCTGGACCGGCCCACGGACACGGAATTCCCGCTGCGGGTCTCGACCGCGCCGGAGAACGGGCCGACTGACCTGCTGGCCCCGTACCTCGTCCGGCCCATCGCGCCGGGCCGCTCGGACACCTACGCGCTCTCGCTCCGCTTCGGCCCCCCCGACGCGACAACGGCCTCGCTCACATCCGACCTCGACCGCAAGTTCGCCGCCGCGTTCCCCCCGACCCTGCGCTGGCCGGATCGGCGACCGCTGGGCTACTTGATGCTGTCTTCCACCGTCCCCCATCACCCCGGCGGCCAGAACCCGCGCGGCTGGTTCAACAACCCCGCCGAGGTAGACGTCACGAGCGAGGCGGGGCGCGCGGCCTTTGCGAAGCGGCTGACCGAGTATGCCGACAACAGCATCCGTATTCTCAAGGCTATGAACGCGCAGGGGATGATCACCTGGGACATCGAGGGGCAGGAGTACCCCCACGCCACCAGCTACATCGGCGACCCGCGAAAGCTGGCGCAGCTCGCCCCGGAGATGGAACCATTGGCTGACGCCTACTTCGCCCGCTTCCGCCGGGCAGGCCTGAAGGTCGGTGTCTGCATTCGCCCGCAGGTTTTAGTCAGATCGGCGGACGGCGGCGCATCACAGCACGATCAGGCGGACATGGGAGATGTGACGCGGACGCTGATTGACAAGGCGCTTTACGCCAACAAACGCTGGGGATGCACGCTTTTTTATGTGGACTCGAACGGCGACCCCAATGTCCCCTACCCCGCTTTGGTCTTCCAAAACGTCGCCGCCGCGCTGGCCCGGCGCAAGATCACCGTTCTGCTGATGCCGGAGCATCAAAACGTTCGCTATTACAGCGTGACCGCCCCTTACGATGAACTGCGCGGGGGCATCTTCGGCACACCCGACCGCATCCGCCGCGTCTACCCCGGCGCGTTCACCGTCCTCAACACGTCGGACGGTGACCTGGACGGCCGCCACGCCGACCTTGTCCGAGCCGTCAAGCGCGGCGACATCCTGCTCTTCCGCGCCTGGTGGGACGACCCGCAGAACGCCAAAGTCAAGGCCGTTTATGCCGAAGCCGGGGCAGGACGTGCTATAATGCCTGCAAAACTAAAGTGAGACTCGCGTGGAGGAAGCACGATGGCCCCGACCGATCTGAGCGCCGGGCTGGCGGAAAAAGTCAACGAATATCGTGTGATGAGCGCCCCGCTGGACCAGGCGATCCGCGAACTGGAGTACGCCCAAACGCTGCTCAAAGCGCGGGCCGAGAGCGACATCGCGCAGACCGTGCCCGCCCTGGGCGCGCTGGCCGACATCCTGGACATCTCCAGTCTGGACCTGCTGATGGCCCACGACCGGCTGGCCTTCGTCCACGACGCTATGCAGCGGCAGGGCCTGACCGAGCAGGACGTGGCCCAGCAGATGCGCGCCCTGGTGTCGCCCGATGACGAGTCGCGCAGCGACCTCAAAGCGCTGGGCATCGGGGAACAGATTTCTTAACTGATGTGACGCAGGGCCGCAGAGGCCGTGGGATTGAAATCCTCGGCTGTGGGGCGCGGACGCCTATTCCCCACCTGCGTGGGGAGAGGAAAAGACTAAGAAAGGCTTAGGCAAGGTCGGGCCTGCACTTCCCGCTTCTCTATTTTCCCTTCTCCTTGCCCGCGCAGGCGGTCACTGGGCGCCCGCGCCCCACAGCCGAGGATTTCAATCCCATGGCACGTTGCCCCACGGCGCTCCCCGCTGGCGTCACATCAGTTCTTACCCCAACATCAGTTCCGCCAGATAATCGCGGCCCTCGCGCTTCCAGGCGCGGGTGCAGAGCGGCAGGAAGTCGCAGCCGGGGCAGACGTGCGGCAGGGGGATGGGGCGGACGGCCTCGAAGTCTTTTTCCAGGATCATTAGGCCGATGCCGCGCAGGTCTTCTTCCAGCGCCGCCATCTCCTCGTCCGTGAAGGACGCCGAGGCCGTCACGCCGCCGCGCAGGGCGTGGATCGTCGCGAAGACCCGCCGGTCGGGGTTGCTGCGCTTCGCCAGCAGTTGATAGACCGACATGGCGAGCGCACCCTTGACATCCTCCTCCGTCACGCCCAGCCGGCCCGATTTGTAGTCCACGATCTCCAGCGCTCCGTCCGCTTGGTGCTCGTCAATCCGGTCAATGCGTCCGGTCAGCACGAACGGCCCCATGTCCCACTTCAGCATCTTCTCTATCAGAAACGGGTGTGTCTCTTCCGCCCGCGCCTCGGAGGCGGCGTGGTAGGTCTGCAAGATTTTGGCGGCTTCCTCTTTGTGCGCCTGCTCATGTTCCGCGCTTTGATACCCCTGCGACTGCCACACGGTCTCCATCTTCGCGATCAGTTCCGGCGCGGACACGGCGGCGCTGCCGCCGTCCTCGTGGAAGGTCTGGAGGGCCTGATGCAGCGTGGAGCCGAACGTATACCCCGCCCGCGCCCGGTGGTAGAACTTGCCGACCTTCTCGACATACTCCAGACGGTACATCATCGGGCAGGACAGAAAGGTACGCAGTCGTGTCGGTGAGAACTCAGGCTTGCGCGGCTTCTTGACGGGCGCCGGCTTGGGCGGCTTGGGGATTTTGGGTTCGGCGGGTTTGCGGGCCATGCGTTTAGTATACCCGGTGAGGCGCGAGCGGATGCGAAGGCGAGTGACTTCAGTCGCTCGCCCCTGCTGGTGCGGAACATCTGCTACATTTTCTCAGGGCGGGGCCAGGCGGAACGCAGGGGGTGGACAGTCAGTGAAACGATTTTGGCACTGCCGCCCTCGGCAAAGACAGCCAAAGTCGAGCCGTCGGGAGACGGCAGGAAACAGCCCGTCATCGAAATCTGCCCACCGTCGGCGAACACTTCCAGGGAGGTGCGGTCTACGAGAAGGCGCAGGGCGAGGCGGCCGCCGTCCAATTTCAGCGGGGCCGTCTGCCCCAACATGGTCAGCGTCTTGTCGTTGACGTTGCAGCGGACGTCCTCGCCGCGCACACGGAGTCCCAGTGCCGCCGCGCTTTCTACCTCGAACTCAACGCGGATGTCCCACAAGTCGCCGGAGAGCGCGTGGAGCGGGTTGTCGCCGGGCGCAAGTGTCAGGCCATGCCACCGCTGCTCCTTCCCGTACAATCCGGCGATCTCGCGCACGGGCTGGCGGTGCAGGCGCAGCCCATCCGGCGTCCGGCGCAGGGTCAGCTCACACGGAAAGTTCATCTGCTGGTTGAACGGCATTTGGGGATACTCGCCGCCGCGCATCCAGGCAATTTGAATGCGCCGCCCGTCCGTCTCCGGGATGTCGCTGTAGGTCTGAACAGCGTAGAAGTTCGCGCCGTAGTCGCTGGGAACCACCCCGGTCTCGGGCAGGAACGTTTGGCCGTCGAACGTTCCTACGAGGTAATGGCCGTTCGCCGCCGTGAAGACCCATTTGCGCTCGTTCGGGCTACCCTGCACGGGCATCTCGAAAAAGTCCGGGCACTCGTCACAGCCCGGCAGGGTGAGGGTCTGGAGGCGCGTCCAGGTCTTCAGGTCGGGCGAAGCGAACAGCGCGAAATCCGACCCGTCCAAGTACAACGCCATGATCCACTGCCGGAAGGGGGCGTGCCGGACGACCTTTGGATCACGGTTGCCGCTGACGATCTGCGGCAAAACGGGGTTTTGCTCATACTTCGTCCAGGTACGCCCCCGGTCCAGACTGAAGGCAAGGCACTGGCTGAACGGATCGCCCGCCGCCGTGTATAGGGTGACCAGGGGAGGATCACTGCCATGCCCAAAGCCTGATGTGTTCTCCCAATCCACGACGGCGGACCCGGACCAGATCGGGCCGAGCGCGTCCGGCGCCAGGGCGTCCGCGATCTGCTGCCAGTGGACCAGGTCGGGGCTGACGGCGTGCCCCCAGGAGATCAGCCCGAACTCCAAGCTGATCGGGTTGTGCTGGAAGAACAGGTGGTACTCACCGTCATAGAACACCAGCCCATTCGGGTCATTCAGCCAGTTCTTCCGGGCGGTGAAGTGGAACTGCGGGCGATAAGCCTCGTTATATTCGCCTGTCATTGTTTCATCGCTGACTGTCATCTGATCCATTCGATGCGCCTCCAATTTTCTTGCTTAAAACAGCCGCACGACACGGGCGACGGCCTGCGTGAGCAGCGCGCTCCCGTCCCGCACGGCGTCCTCCAGGGACATCGGGCCGGAAACGATGGGGAAGGCAGCCTGTAGGCCGGCGGCGGCGAGGTGTTCCCCCGCCGCCTCGTCTACCGAACCGCCGAAAGCGACGACGGGGACACCCAACGCCCGGCAGCGACGCAGGACGCCGGCAATTGTTTTCCCGTGCAGCGTCTGGGCATCAATCCGGCCCTCGCCCGTCAGCAGCCAGTCTGCGCCCGCCGCCTGCTCCTCGAACCGCGCTGCGTCCAGCACCAGATCAATGCCGCTCTGGATCCGGGCATCGAATAAGGCTATCAGGCCCGCGCCCATGCCGCCCGCCGCGCCCGCACCCGGAAAATCCGCCACGTCCCGGCCCAGGTCCCGGCGCAGGACGGCGGCGTACTGCGCCAGGGCGGCCTCCAGCTCGGCGACAATGGCCGCGTCCGCGCCCTTTTGCGGGCCGTAGACGGCAGACGCGCCGTTCGGTCCCAGCAGGGGGTTGGTTACGTCAGACGCGATCACGATCTCGACTTTGGGAAACTGCGCGAGGCTGCCGGCGTTGATGTGCGCCAGGCGCGTCAAGTCGCCGCCGGTGATTGGTTCAGGCAGTGACTCCCCTGCGGCATCGAGGAAGCGAACACCCAAAGCCTGCATCGCGCCCGCCCCACCGTCGTTCGTCGCGCTCCCGCCCAGGCCGACGATGATGCGTGCTGCGCCCGAATCGGCAGCCCGACGGAGAAGCTGCCCGACACCCCATGTGGTCGTGCGGCGCGGGTCGCGCCGGCCGGACGGGACAAGGGGCAGGCCCGCCGCCGCCGCCATCTCGACAACCGCTGTTTCCCCGTCCGGCCCCAGCCGCCCCCAGACGGCTTCTGTCGGCTCCCCCAGCGGCCCCGTCACTGAGAGCATTTCGCGCCAGCCCCCGGTCGCCAAGACAAGCGCCTCGGTCGTGCCTTCGCCGCCATCCGCCAGTGGCAGCAGGAGAATTTCGGCGTCCGGACGGGTGCGGTGGACACCGGCCGTCATGGCTTCAGCGGCCTGAGCCGCCGTCAGGCTGCCTTTGAACGAGTCGGGAGCGATGACAATCTTCATGGCACAAACTTCATGCCGCGAAACTCAAAGGAACAACGGGCGGGAGATGGTGAGGACGATCCGGGTGCCGCCACCCCCGGTCAGGAGGTGGATCGCCTCGTCATCCGCGCGGATCACCGCCTCGCCGCCATGCACCACGGCGTTCATGGCCGCCTCGCCGACGCGGGGGTGTCGCAGAGATGGAGCCGGCCTTCTGTGGCCGACCGCATAACGTCCCGGAAAAATCTTGGCTTGGCTTCCGCCTCCTGGCGGGCCTGGGCCAGCTCCGTCAGCACGTCCTGCCCGCGAATGAAGGCCGGGAAGCACACCGCTTTGACCAAAATGGCGAAGCCGATGTCCGCCGTCACCATTGTCCAGGGCACGTTCACGGGGTAGGTCAGCTTCCAGTAAGACATGCCTTCCAGCAGATGCCCCACCCCACAGGTGAAAAACACCAGGGGGACGAAGACGCCCAGCAGGCGCTGGAACCAAAGAAGTAGTGATTACTCTCCTGCCTAAAGGCAGGGGCTTCTACAGGTGTGACCTGACACAATGTAATCCCATTGTGGTTTTGTTTGTGGTTTTGTTTGCGGTTTTGTGGCTTGGTGTTTACTGCAAGGTTCAAGATGTTAATCGCGGCGTTGGTGTCCCTGTCCAAAGAGGCGGAACACTTCGGGCAGAAATGCCAGCGGTCGCTCAGTTTCTTTTTGGTACGGCCTGCCACCCCATCAGGGCGGTAGCCGCAAGCCGAGCAATCTTGGCTTGTGTACGCAGGATTAACAGCAATCACTTCACGATTGGCACTTTCAGCCTTATGCGTGAGAACAGTTCGGAACATGGACCAGGAAGCGTCGGAAATAGACTTGGCAAGACAATGAGTGCCGCGCATATTCTTGACGACAAGTTTTTCAACAGCAATCATGCCGTACTCGTTGACCAGCCGCCTTGCGGTTTGATGAACAAAGTTATGACGACGGTTGCGAACGCGCTCATGGATACGAGACAGAACTTTGTTGGCTTTACGCCGCTCTTTGGAGCCTTTCTTGGTCTTGGCTTGCTTTCGGCCTGCCTTCGCCAGTGCCTTTTCGTCTTTGCGGAAGAAGCGCGGGTTCTCGATGAACGTGCCGTCTGACAAGGCCATGAACGAATTGAGGCCAGCATCAAGACCGATGGCTTCATCGGACTTTGGCAGGAAGTCGTCTTCCTGTTCAACCGAGAAACAGGCAAACCACTTACAACCAATACGGCGAACACAACACGTTTTGACCTTGCCGACAAGCGGCCTGTGCAAGCGCATCTTAATCCTGCTGTTCGGCTCGGTGATTTTGGACAGGCGCAGGCCACCGCCTTCAACCGCGTAACCCACGCTTGCGCCGGGGAAGCAAAAAGAGTCGTAACCGTCGCCCTTGACGCGGGGAAATCCTGGTTTTTCACCTGCCTTGACCCTATGAAAAAAGGCAGAAAAGGCGAGTTCAACGCGCAGAGAAATGTTCTGCAAAACCTGAGAGTGAACATCGGCAATCTCCGAGAACTCTTTGCGCCACTTTGGAAATGCGCCGTTCATCTGGTAGCGACTCACAGTTTTGCCGTCAACTTCGTAGTCGTGCTTGTGCCAATTAAGCAGACTGTTGTAAACCTGACGGCAAGTTTCTAATGTTTGCTCTAACCGCCGCTCCTGCGCTTTCGTGGGATACAGCCTGTATTTTAAGCATTTTCGTTGCACACAGACATTGTCCCCGAAATGTAGTTAAATTACGCAACGCCAAAGAGGGAAACTTCGGAAAGTTTCCGTGCTTATATCCCGCATGGCTAAAGCCAGGGGTCTTACGCGCATTTTGATAAACCATCGCGCCGAAAACGCCGAAATACAGGACGCACCGCGCCATGATGTCGCCATGCCCCTGCTCGACGAATGTCAGGCCGAGCAGGCCAGAGGCGAAGCAGAGCAGCACCATGGGGAACAGCCAGAACGGCGGTACGCGGCGCGGGCGCATAGAAAGCGTGGGCGAAAGGGCCAGGCGGTAATTTTACCATGAATCAGCCCGATATGGAGATGCCCTCTGCACTGAAGACTCCGCGCATCGGCCCGCTTTATGGTAGAATGGGGGTCAGTCCACGCCGAGAGGGAGTGTTATCGCCATGCTCAGTATACCCGCCGAGAAAGTCCGAATCGTCCGAGTGCTGACCTACGGCAAGGGCCTGGAGGCCATCGAGCAGGAGGCGGTCTTGGCTGTCAACAACGGCAATCAAGTCCTGGTGAACGCCGCCTGCGCCTCAGACACCCTGCCTGACCAGCCCGTCGGCCCCAAAATCGCCGTCGCGGCCTGGGCGGAGGCCCTGTCACATCAGCACGGCTTCATCTGGCGCCGCGTGGGGATGGACGTGCTTTTCCTCAAGGCAGCGGTCTAGAGGCCGCGCGTTTTTCTCCGCCGGGCTTCGGGTACAGAAGCATGGGGCCTCGGCCTCATACCGAAGGAGGAGAAAAATCATGCAAAGCAGCCCAACACCGGACGAGCAGCCCGACGAGACGGGTGCGGGCGAGTCCGCCCTGGCCGCCGCGAACGCGGCTTCCAGCCAGGCCGACGCGATCGGAGACATAACACCGGGCCAGACGCCCGAGGGCCAGTCCACGGGCGCGGGTCAGTCTACGATGGCGGAAGCCGACGCCGCTGCCAGCCCGTCCTAGAGCGTGTTAGGCACTTTGGGCGGTTTGCAGGTGTTTTATATGTATGTCTACCCGCAAGCCTTACCCTAGTGATGTCACCGACGATGAATGGGCGTTCGTCGCCCCCTACCTGACCTTGATGA
>JAABUL010001030.1_pt1 | contig 55725 bp, 63 predicted proteins | sample 5559151 | NCBI WGS metagenome assembly JAABUL01 (sample SAMN10711876, study PRJNA513368) | rock metagenome | isolation source: Antarctica rocks | place: Antarctica: Victoria Land, Pudding Butte sud
CGATAGAAAGTTAGATTCATATGTTCTTATCTAACTTTTAGTTTAAAATACTTTATTTTCTCTGTGCGTTGTTACGTTATTAATGTGCGAAGAATTTGAGAGATTTTTTGATTTTGTATGTGATTCCCCGCAAAATTGGTGAGAATTAAAAAACGTCATTTGGGTGGTGGACGTCAGGTGGGTGGCCAGCACCTACTTTATGTAGGTGTCAGCGTGGCACGATTAGCGAATACAATACTTCTTCAAAGCACATTAATCGTACCCCAGACCGTAGAACCGTCTACACCTGGAGACCTCCAACACCGCCTCGTCCGCATGCTAGAGACGGGTATAGGTCCATCAGGCACCAGTACGTTTACTATCACAAAAACCCACTGCAATCTCCATACTTGCTCTACCTCTTTAACATCACTTGTTCCAGCCTTAGCGTTCCCATACGCAAGAAACCCCCGACTCCGCCTCCACTCCCCCTTACTCCATCCACAATGTCCGGCCTGGAGAAATCGCTCTTCAACCTAAAGTTCACCGCCAAACAACTAAACCGACAAGCCGCCAAAGCGGGCAAAGACGAGACCGCCGAGAAGAACAAGCTCAAAAAAGTATACCCTTTCTCCCCAATCACTTTCGCCTTCTCAACTCTACCTGCCCTACCTGCTAATAATTTCTTCCTTTCCCCGAGCAGGCTATCCAGCAAAACCACCCCGACATAGCCAAGATATACGCCCAAAATGCCATCCGTAAGCAAAACGAGAAACTCAACCTCCTCAGACTCGGCAGCCGCATCGACGCCGTCGCATCCCGGGTCCAAACAGCCGTCACCATGCGCCAAGTCACCGGCTCCATGGCCGGCGTCGTAAAAGGCATGGAAGGCGCCATGCGCGCCATGGATCTGGAAAAGGTACACACCAACCCCTTCCCTTTCCCCCCTCCCCCCCTCTTCCCACCACCCATACCACAAAACTAACCCACCCTTTCTTCCCCGAAAAGATCTCCGCCGTAATGGACAAATTCGAAACCCAATTCGAAGACCTCGACGTCGCCACCGGCTACTACGAGACCGCCACCTCCTCCGCCACCGCCGTCGGCACGCCGCAAGACGACGTGGACCGCCTGATGAACCAGGTCGCGGACGAGGCGGGGGTGGAGCTGCAGCAGGAGATGAAGGGGGTGGATGCGGGGCCGGTGAAGGATAAGGCGGTGACGGAGGAGGAGAGGGAGGAGGGATTGGGGGAGAGGTTGAGGGCGTTGCGGAATTAGGAGGATTGGAGGGTGGACAGGGGGAGGGTGTGCTTTTGGTTGGTTTGGCATTTGACAGGGTGTTTGAGGCGTGAGGGTGCTTAGGAGGGTTATGGGGAGTTGTGGGTGAGAGAGGGAGATAAGCTTGGATATCTGATAGAGGAATCCTTAGGGTTTGTCTGAGCACCTGAGACTCGAGTCCGATTCTGCTTCCAGCATGCCAGATCTCACGTGCACTGTTGCCTTGGAAATGCCGCGATACCAGGCAGAGAAAGGTGATAAGCCCGACAAATCGAGGAGCCATGAACGATTTGAAAAGGACGAAGACTAATCGTAGTATTATCTGTTTCGCTCATAACAAGCACAATCTCTAAATTTATCCCTACTGCATCTATCAAACGTACCATCACACCCCAAGGCCTCCACATCCCACTCCTAAACACCCTACCGAATTCAAGCTCCCAAAACCCTTACATCGCTCTCCTTGACCTTCCCCCCACCAACCAGCCTCTTCGCCTCCTCGCCCCACACTTTCCCCACATCCGGCCCCTTGACCCCGTTCAGCTTCCCAGCTAGCGCCGCTAGTTCCTCGTTGTCGATTTTGCCCATGATGAGCTCGACGTCGTTGAGTACGTCGTCTACCCTCTTCGCGTCCGGCGTCTTGCCCTCCGGTAGAAGGTAGTTTGCGTCTTTGACGCTGCTTTTCAGCACGCGCTTGTTCTTTTTTGCGGCATTCTTGGCGGCCTCTTTCGTCTTTTTCCCCTCCGCACGCTCGGCTTTGTCGGTTTCTTCTTTTTCTTTGGCCAATTTCGCTTCTTCCTCCTTGGCTTTCTTGGCGTCCTCGAGGGCTTTGCGCTCGGTTTCTTCACGTTCGAGGCGCTTGCGGTCTTTGCCTGCGCGTTCTTCTTTGCGGAATTTCTTGATGCGCTCGTCGCCGGCGAGGCAGTCGTCGACGAGTTGGCGGAGGCGGGCGGTGTCTTCGGTCTTCTTCTTTTTGCGGGCGTTGTTGTTCTTGCGTTCGACGTGGCGTTTCTGGTCGCGATTTTCGTTGTCGTCGGGGACATCTTCGTCTTGGTATTCAAAGGTACGCCACGAGTCGAAGTTGTACCAGAAGTTGTAGAAGGTTTCGACGTTTTCTTTTGTACTTTTTTCAGTGCCTAATTTAGGCACCGGCTGTACTCTACTGAATCTTCCCTCGCTTTCGAAAACGGCGCCCCAGAGTTTGTAGAATTTGCCATCCTTGGCTTGCTTCTTGGTGGGGGGTTCTACGTCTGCGGCTTCGTCGACGGAGTCGAATTGGCGCCGTTTTACGGGGTCCAGGAGGACTTCGGTGGCTTTCTGGATACATTTGAAGAAAGAGTCGTCTTCCGAGGAGCCGGCGGCAGCTTTTTTGTCAGGGTGGTGACGGAGGACTTTTTTGCGATGAGCACGCTTGATCTGCTCGGGGCTTGCGCGATAGCGGTATTTAGAGAGCCCGAGGACGGCGTAGTGATCTTGGCCCTATATAGTCGGGAAAGATGGTTAACGGATTGAATAGAGGAAGAAGAGACCGAAGAGGTTCCACGGTTTGGAGAAACGTACCTTCCAATCTTTCGCATCGCGCTGCAGCATTAATGGGTCTTCCGGCTCGCTAATGTCTCCGGCATCATCGTCTTCGGTCTTCTTAACATTTTCCTGGGCCTGGATGCGCTCATCCTCGGAGAAGGTGCGCTTGTGGCGCTTCTGCGATGTTTATTAGTATGTTATCATGAATTCGTCCATATTAGGTTCGGACGGGATATACGTACTCGTCGTGCGTGCGCGAGGAAGTGAGGCCCCACTGGCTCAAGGTTGCGCTGCGTGGCAGATGAGACAGTACCAATAGCTTTGAAATCTTTCTCTGCCGTCCACCCCTCTGGCAGAACTGGTAGCGGTAGCTGAACTTGAACAGCTGCCATGGTGAAGAGAAGCACAGTAAAAGAATTTGTTAAATGCCCCTCGATGAAAGCTTTGACGTTACGAGTACTTGAAATTTTCGAAACTTTCGAAACCTATCCGAGCGGGCGCTAGTCCTCGCCTAAACTTCCTTTTCCCAGTCCTCGCTCCATTAGAGTATTGCTCAACGTTGATACCGCATGAGCAACCCCTCGCTACACTCAATGGCCCTAGCCGCCTACCGTCATCTCCTCCGCTCCACTCGTATCGCATTCCAAGGTATACACCCTCAAGGTCATTCTTTCTCCATGCCATGACTCCGCTAAACCTCCCAGGCGATCTCCGCATGCTCTCCGCCGCCCGCTATACTGCACGCTCCAACTTCAACACCAACCGTTCTCTTTCGGCCGGAAGCCCCGAAGCTGAGGCAGCGCGTACACATGCGGAGGAGGTAGCGCTGATATTGAGGAAGAACATTGTGCAAGGGGAACAGGCCGAGGGGGAAGGGGAGAAATATCGTGAGTGTTTCCAGTGGCTGAAATTGGAGGATATTATGCTGAAATGGTGTGGGTAGAGTTACGAATACACGACGAGACGGAGAGGGGAGATAATGAGACGATCAGACTAGGGGGGAACAAGGTAGGAGTGGCTACAAGACAATGCTACGGTGGGGAGAGGTAGTCGTAGTTTGGCGTTATGGCTTTTGTATATACGGGTAAGACATATCAATCGTATGGCAAGGTTGTCAGTAGGTTAGAGCATGTTTCTGGCATTGCTGCATATATTCTTACTGATGACCTGTTCTAGCCGATAGGTACACGCTTGCTAACGGTAATGTTGAACCGATTGCTCACAAAAATGTTGAAGGCCCATCGTTGAGGTGGCCAAACTCCGAACATCGGCCAGCAAAACACCTGCTCTAAATCGGTGTCCCGATAGATGCAATTCTGTATCAAGTCGGCGCTGGCGCCGCAACCCCGGTTACTCCATCCGCCGTATCTACAGCTTCTACTGGTCCGCATGAGCAGAAGAGGTTCATATCACCGTAGGCTAGAACTGTGTTAGCTGCTAGTTGCAAGAATCAACCCCCAGACCATGGCTCACCATCATTTAACCGCGTAACAGTTGGCCAGAACTTTTTCTCTTTCAGATACGGCAGAGGATATGCGGCTTGCTCTCTTGAATAGCTTCTCTCCCATTTCTCACCCACCAACAAGTCTTTGAGTGAATGCGGTGCCATCTTCAGTACATTGTTTTCACGAGGCTGCTCGCCTTCTTCTACCGCCGTGATCTCCTTTCGAATCTCAATCAAGGCGTCGCAAAAGCGGTCAAGTTCGGGCAGATTCTCGCTCTCTGTAGGCTCGATCATCAGGGTGTTAGCCACAGGCCATGACATGGTTGGAGCATGGAAGCCATAATCTTGAAGTCGTTTTGCTATGTCGATAGCCTCGATGCCTGCTGTATCTTTAAATTTTCGAACGTCAAGAATGAACTCGTGAGCACAACGACCTGCAGCATTAGTGTAAAGGATAGGGTAATGAGGCTTCAGACGTGACATGATATAGTTGGCGTTGAGGAGAGTGATTTTAGTTGCGTGAGTAAGTCCTTGACCGCCCATCATCTGGATATAGGCCCAGCTAATAGGCAATATACTAGCGCTTCCCCAAGGGGCACCACTCACAGGCGCAATGGCATGCTCGCCACCAGTTTTGATAAGTGGATGGCCAGGCAAGAACGGTGCCAGATGAGATTTGACTCCGATTGGGCCCACACCAGGTCCCCCACCACCATGCGGAATACAGAACGTCTTATGGAGGTTGAGATGGCAGACATCTGCGCCAATCTCCCCGGGCGAGCACAAGCCAATCTGCGCGTTCATGTTGGCACCATCCATGTACACCTGGCCGCCATGATTGTGGACTATCTCGCACACTTGTTTGATTTGCGGCTCAAAGACTCCAAATGTGCTAGGATAAGTGATCATTATAGCTCCAAGCTCTTCACTATAATTTTCACATTGAGCTTTAAGATCACCCATATCCAGGTTTCCAGTGCCGGTCTCGCATTTGATAGTGACCACTCTCATGCCGGCCATTGCGGCACTTGCAGGATTGGTCCCATGAGCCGAAACGGGTATCAAGCAAATATCTCGCTTCTTACCGGGCTGTAGCTCCTGAAATTTTCGAATAACCCGTAGACCCGTGAATTCTCCTTGAGCACCGGAGTTCGGTTGCAGGGACATCTTGTCAAACCCAGTGATCGTGGCCAAATCCCTCTCTAGCTCGTTGATCAGTGAAGTATATCCTTTCGTCTGCTCGAGTGGTGCGAATGGGTGGATTGCGGAAAATCCAGGCCACGATACCGGTACCATCTCTGTAGTTGCGTTAAGCTTCATGGTACAAGAACCAAGTGGTATCATGGAATGGGTGAGAGAGAGATCCTTCGACTGAAGATGATGGATATAGCGCAGAAGTTCGGTCTCGGAGTGATGTGTGTTGAAGACTGGATGAGTAAGATAGGAAGACGTCCGCTGGAAGGTCGACGATGATTCGTTGATCTCGGAAAACCTCGTTTGCAGATCCAGAAGGATAATCTTAAGAGTTATGTCTTCCTTTGTCGAAGAAAATCTCTTGAAGACTTTTCCGATAAGCTCGAGATCCGGGGCTTCTACCGTCTCATCGATTGTGATACCCAATTTACTCTCCTCAATTACCCGAAGGTTGATGCCTTCGATCATGGCTGCGGACGTGGCCATCGCGGTTGCATACCCTTGAGGAACGTTGACGACTACCGTGTCAAACAACACTCTGCCATCTTTGCTTTTTCCTCTTGATCCGGTGCTGTATCCCAGCCTTCGTATAATCTCCTCAATGACCCGTGCACCATTTATCACCTTCTCCGCGATCGCCCGTAGTCCGCGAGGGCCATGGTAAATAGCATAGAAAGCACTCATGTTTGCTAGAAGAGCCTGGGCAGTGCATATATTACTCGTCGCTTTCTCCCTCCTAATGTGTTGCTCTCGGGTTTGTAGTGCTAATCTTAATGCTCTGTCGCCTAATCTATCCTTTGATACGCCTACAAGTCGACCAGGTATCTTTCTTTTGTACTTTTCAGTGCACGCGAAAAAGGCGGCATGAGGTCCACCGTATCCTAGTGGTACTCCAAAGCGCTGTGCATTACCAAACGCGATGTCAGCACCAAATTCTCCCGGTGGTCTTAATACTGTCAGTGCCAATAAGTCTGTCGCGACACAAAACGTGGCACCGAGTTCATGTATCGTGTCGCCAAGACTTTGAAAATCCTCAACTCCACCTTCTGTATCCGGGTACTGCGCGAGGACTCCGATCAAATCATCTCCCACATCCTTGACGTGCTTACCCCCGTCGGCCAAGATGTCAAGCTCAATAATTTTGATTCCGAATCCATCCGCACGAGACTGCAGAACCGCCTTTGTTTGCGGATGGCATAAATGAGATACGACGAAGGTTTTCTCAAGCCTCTTTTGGCGTGACGACGGCAAGGCGTTCATTGAAAGAGTCATTGCTTCTGCTGCAGCGGTAGGTTCATCGAGCACTGAAGCGTTAGATATACTAAGAGCGGTAAGGTCACATACCATAGTCTGGAAGTTCAATAGCGACTCAAGACGTCCTTGGCTGATTTCTGGTTGATATGGGGTATAACTGGTGTACCAGCCTGGGCTTTCCAATACATTTCTTTTGATGACTTCCGGTACCTTTGTGTCTGCATATCCGCATCCAATATAGTTGCGTTTTATTAAATTGGCCCTTGCAATTTTCTCTAACTTTTTCATGGCAAACTTTTCTGAATCTCTTCTATCCCGTCTGTACGGAGGGCGATTGCCGATGATAAGCTCTTTGGGGCTCAGAATGTCTGCTGGTATCACTTCTTCCACAAAGCTGTCCAGACTCTCAACTGGTGGGTCCAAGGCTCTGAGCATTTCTTTTGTAGATGCTGGAGAGGGACCGATATGTCGTCTTGGGAAGGTGTCCAGTGGGCGGTAGATGGATTGCGGAATTGATGAAGGGGGCAGGTCATTACAGTCATCAGAGTCATCGACGCGAAGCCTGCGATAATAAGATCTCCGAGAGGCTAAACCAGCTGATCCTCCTGCTCGAAGACTCTCGGAGCAAGCAGTCCATGGTAATTTTCTCGTACGCCTAAGTATCGTCCCATGATGCCAAAGCGCTCCTCGCGATAAAAGCCGCATGGCGTAGGCTCGACGTTAGGGGTCGGATTTTCGTAGAGCAAGATTCTTTCACATCTCTCCTCAGCCCCAAAGTCGAACCGTGAGATGATCCAAACCCAGAGACTGCAGTAAGAAATCCCTTTTTTGTTATCGCAAGAACTTATTAGCGACAGGGCTGCCAGGTACAGGATAAGGTGGCCATAGTAGGTATGGTATGGTATCCCACCCCGCGAATATGACGTACCAGTAATATATTTGTATTTTATTCAGACTCCAGACTTAGTGCTGGGCTGCGATATCGGGCTTAAGAGTCACAATTGACCGCTGAACAGACATCTAATATTCAATTGAGAACTAATCTTTCTACCCCGTACAGTAGGATACCTCCAGTCGTCACAGCTGCTAGTTTGTATCCACCTTCTTCTACAGAATCAACAACAATGTGTCCTCCGGTGGAGAATGGCATGACGAACGGTACGCACGCAAATGGTGCGAATGGCACAAACGGCCTGAGTAACGGCAGTAGGATATGCTATTGAATGACTTATGACAAGTAGACTGACTTTTCTAGACCACGACGGCTATACGAGCATTCATACCAAACAAAACCCACATCCTGAGACCAGGAACCCTTACCAGCCTGTTGGAGATTTTCTGAGGTACCTCAATTCACTCTCGACTTGGCTAAGGACTTACACTTTGGGATAACAGTAACGTCTCGAGATTCAAGATTATTGAATCTACTCTTAGGGAAGGGGAACAATTCGCGAATGCTTTCTTCGATACCGAGACCAAAATAAGAATAGCCAAAGCACTGGACGCTTTTGGTGTGGACTATGTTAGTGCCATAGCGTATCTCAGGAACAGGCGGTCCAACTAAATACATCTAGATTGAGCTCACCAGTCCTGCTGCGTCTGAGCAGTCACGTAAGGACTGTGAGGCTATCTCCAAGCTCGGCCTCAAGGCAAAGGTTATCTCTACTTTCAATGCCGTCCAGCAGTAGTGTATGCTAATCTCACATAGATCTTGACTCATGTTGGTTTTCAGTCTCCACGACAGTCTCCAAGAAATATACTTTTCACTAAGATAATGGTTGTATAGGTTCGCTGTCACGTAAGTCTCTCATATCATCAAATTCCGGTTCAATTACTGAGAGAAATTTTCAGATGGACGATGCAAAACTAGGTAAACCATCTTGTCATATAGAAATCGACTTTGAAATTAATAGTATATCAGCATGTGCAACAGGAGTGGATGGAGTGTAAGTACTTCCCCATCGGGTCGAATAACCTCTTGAGCATAGCTGACTAGCTCTAGGGATGTTGTTATTGGTACGACCCTACCAAATCTGCAAGAACTTTCAACTGACAGGTGGCAGGCACTTCAAGCTATCTTCGCGAAGTATGTGGTCCTCTGTGTACCGGAATTTCAATATGACTGATTACCCGTACAGCACTCTCACGGAAAGGTTGGTCCATCAATATTTGGTATACCGAGGTGTGGTTCTGCTAACCGTTCCTTAGGACATGACTTATATCAAGAACACAGGTATGTATAATAGCTACCTTAACAGATTAGTAAAGAGCGGGGATCTAATTTTTGAAGCAATTGAGGTAATAAATTACGTGAAGAGCCAAGGGAAGGAAATCCGGTTCTCATCCGAGTCAGTCCATTTCACAGTACAAATTTGCGTATATGAAGCACTAACAACTGCTCCAGAGACTCTTTCCGGAGTGGTATGTCAAAGCATTGCAGATATTGAATCGATTATGCTAATACTTAGTAGATTTGGTGGATCTTCTCACAGTAAGCAAGATCTCTGATCATGATTTTGAATAGACACAGGCTCACAGGTTCATAGATTTATAGTGCAGTCGACAAGGTATGTCCGGTGGAACGAATAGGAGACATAGTACTAAGTTGATTGTCAAAGGTCGGAGTTGATCGAGTTGGTAGGTGGCCGCTCCCGTACGCTTCACACGCCTGGCTGCTAACAAACATCAGGCATTGCGGACACTGTGTAAGTAGTAAGCATCGCCGAAGTTGCATTGGTCTAATCGTTTGTCTTAGAGGCTGCGCTTCGCCAAGGCAGGTCTATGATCTTGTAAGGACGTTACGTGAGTTACCAGAATCCAACCATTTGTCCGACTACTGATCTTTTTGTGTCAGGCGGCGTTGTGTCATGTGGTATATTCGTCTACTCCTACTAATGTCAAGACTCTAGATTAACCTTAGCTTTCAGACATTGAGACTCATTTGTATGAGACATCAAGAGCCTTACAATCAAGTAGAAGCTAACATGTCAGTCACAACGACACGGGCTGTGCTATCGCGGTAAGCCCCTCTTGCAGAACCAGCCTCAGCTTCCTCATACTAACTCTTGATAGAATGCTTTCTGTGCACTTGAGTACGTTATTTCCCCCAATCTATGGAACAATCTGCTAAACCCCTCCAAGGGCAGGTGCTACTCATATGTAAGTCCAAAGCCTGTATTTCATTTGCAAACATCCATTCAACTTGAACTCGCCATGCCTCTTCGATTAGTCACAAGGAGTCATTTTGAGCCTTGCCAGGAAACGAGGTTTTAGATTGCTTCCTTCGCCATACGAATTGTACGTGTGTCACGACTGACTATTACAAAGCGATACTTCTGTGCTAGGTATAGGTGAACGGAATGTGAGTGCTATTTCGTTGGCCTTGCTTGATTCATGCTAACATCTCTAGGGAATCACTCCCCTAGGTCTGTCAACCAAACATTCAACCAGTACTTTAAGACTCCACTGACAGAAGCATGTACAGGAGGGCTTATGGCGAGGTGAGCTAATGAGAAAGGCACCATGAGTGAACTTTGTCATAGCTAATGGAGTGCTTTGTAGGATGCTCGTGGCCGACGCAAGTCCCCTTCACTCAATTGCATTCCGAGCTGCGTTGCTAACGTCTCATAGCGTGACTACGTCAAAAGCAAATATAATCTTCACATGTTGAAGGTAAGGATGCTCCTGTTGTCTCTTAACCTTCATGCTGACCTTTATTTAGGAAGTAGAGGATCTAGTCGCCGAATCCGGTATTTTCAATGCAATTGGTGAGGCTTGGCGTCAAGGTTTAGGTGCTAACGTGCTCTACAGTACAGATCAACATTCCTTTCAACAACTGTATGAAATTCTCCTCTCATTAGCACTGACGAGGCTAACGACTGATCAGACATAACTGGGTTTTGTGCATTTACGTCCGTCCCTCGTACACTTTTCTCCATGTCAATCGAGCCTAACATTAGAATAGGCACAAAGCTGGTATACATGCTAAGGCAATACTCAATAATCCGTACGTGCCTCTTTCCATTTCCGAGACCTCGAATAGAGAAACTGACAAACTTGCAAAGGTCGACATACGAGATGTAAGTATAGTGTCTAATTCTTTAGTCTTGAGAGTCAACAACGTTTACTAATCGATACTACCACAGCATTAATCCTGAAGATGTAAGAATGATCTCCTCGTCCCACCTTTTAAGAAGATTTAAGAAGACATAGCTAACCGGTTTGCTCAATCAGTTTGGCATGACACGATGTACGCTTACCTCTATCTAACCTTCCTTTTCCCTTGCTAACCCTCCTTTAGATGTTCACTTCGCATCAAGACTCACAGGGTAAGCCTCTCCAATAATCGGTCCCACTCACCCACTAACGATTCTATCCCAGTTGGAACGCCATCAAATCCCGCGTCGACCAACTCTCCCTCAAAATGACGGACGCCCAAGTCAAACTTTGTACCGCCAAGATCAAGTAAATTTCCCCTAACTTCACCCATTGCCCCTTAACCCAAAACTTTAACCAAACCACCCCCTCAGGGCCATGGCAGACGTCCGACCCCTCGCCGTCGACGACGCCGACTCTATTATCCGAACCTTCCACTTCAACCTCCACAACGACGAAGAGAAGCCCCTAGTGCCCGACCTCACGGCCGAGGAGAAGGAGAAGCTTGCGAAAGCCGAGAGGGAGTTGGCAGATGAGAAGGCGAGGTTTGCGGATGGGGAGTTGGGAGCGGTGGCTTGAGAGGAGCAAGTTGGGGTGCTCCGTGTGTTGAGGGGCGCGGAAAGATCTTGGCTCATCAAAGAAAAGAAGAAAGTGGGGGCGGGGTTTGCTGCTGCGATGGTAGTTTCGACGAGGAAGATGTGTTGAAAGGGGCTGATGTCTTTAGATACTCGCATAGTTGTACATACCGTGTCACGGAGGAGGGTCTTTGGAAAAGTACTGATATTTGCCCCTACGTCTATTACTATGCCTCATCGCTACAGTAACTCACCAGCCCACCGTCTACGTCCTCCCTCAATGGTAACTACCCAGCTCAGCACCGTTTTTCTTTGGGACCTGCAGCGTGAATAGCTAGCTTCGTATTAAAATACCTTACCCGTTCCTACACCAAGTAAAAAAGATAGATAGATACCTTAGATACACACACACACAAATTAAAAAAACTCCTTCATCACATTCACAAAATCTGATTTCTCCACTCCATTACCACATAGTATCGTTTCTTTGATTTTTAAAAACAAAGCTTCCGTCTAGGAATCCTAAAAAAAAACCCCCCGGGGATGTTCGTTCAGACATGCATTGTTTTTTCATAAACACCCACCCCCGCTTTGAGAATTTTGACACAGGTGGGGATGGGGATGGGGGAATGGTGGTTTGTTGAGATGTAATTTTTTTGGCTTTGGGGTTTTATCTAGATACGTAGTTCTTTTTTGTTTGCGGGGGGGTGGGGGGGGGGATGGATGTCCTGTGATGAGAAGAGGTGAGAGGAGAAGAAGGAGGAGGAGGAGAAGGTGAAGAAGGAGAAGGTGGGCACTGAGGAATTGGGCTGGCTCTGGGAGGGAGGGGGGGTGGGTGTCTGTTTCCGTTTATTCGGTGGTGGGAACGGGGGGGTTGCTGGTGGTCGAAAAGGGGTGTGTTTCCTCTGCGAGTTTCGGAGGATTTTTATCCGTGTGATGTCTATCATCGTGCCCATGCAATGGAATTGCATAGGATGTAGGTGGTTAACTGTGAATGTTCGGAGAGCAATGTTGATGAGGGCTGGTTGTGGTATGTGGGATCGAGGGATTAGTTGGGGGGGGTTTCTGCTGAGAGCGTGGAGGTTCTGTATTTTGTATAGACTTTGTGTAATACTTGATGCGGTGTGGGTAGATGATGCTTCCCCTCCGAGTGCACAGTGACGTGATAATGGTGTCCCCGTGTGTGGTGACGGTCGCGCGCTGGTGCAAAGGTGGTCTTTGGCTCTGCCACTTCGCTGATGCCTTCTCTTTAGCCTGTGTTGATGTCGACTTGGTACGAGATGATCAAGCGCTATTGGCTCCTCTGAGATTGATGTTTCCATCAAAGATAGTCGCCACAGCGTTCGGTATCAGGCTAGAGCTGGGGTACGCTTGAATCTTGGTAGCTAAAGCGCAGACCGCTGGCGTCCAATGGCCCCTCGCAGGACCGGTTAGAACGTGCGGTAGATGCCTCGTGGCCTATGTGAAGTCCGCCATAATCCCAACTTCATCATGCACTAACCAACTCTCCCCTCCCCCGGCCACGTCCCCATCTTCGCCCAGAAAGCCCGGCTATCCAAAACTCTTCCCAATCCCTCCGCTGCTCTTGGCAAGGCCTTGACCCCTTCTTCCTCCATCAGCTCCCCAACCCATTTCTCATACTGCAGCTCTTCGGCCCTTTCTACTCCTAGTGCGTCGCTTGCTCGGGCTCTGGCCTTGGCACCCCAATCTTGGATGAGATCCCACCAGTCGTAGACGCGGAGGTCGGTTAGGAGCCAGCGCTTGCTGTGGGTGAAGCTATTTTGGACGGCGATTATGGCGCGGGCAACGTCGGCACCGTGGATTAGGTGGAGAGCTGGGGTTTATTAGCAATTGAGCAGCTTCTGGTCTCGAATTTGCTATAAAGACTGGGGACCAGAACAAGGGAAACTGCCGCTCACCTTTCTTGCCCTTGACCTCGTCTTTCGTCTTCGCGACTCTTGTCACCCAATTCTTCGGATCCCGCTCTCCTCCATAAAGCCCAGCTAGGTTGAGCACACACCCATTGAGTTCCAACATTTCGTCCTCAGCGACGGCTCGCTCATTCTCCGTATTATACGGAGAGCTGCAGTCATTCCAATGTGATGCAGAGAAAATCCCAGTAGATCCCAGCTGTATCCAATTATTCTGGTCACCATGGACCTGGCGGTACAGCGATGTGATCTGCTGAGACTGCCCTTTACCCTTCAGGGGGAATGTGACGAGGACTGTTTTGGCAGAGGGAAGCTTTGAATATTGAGATGTCGAAGAGGAGCTGGGCTCGTATTTGAAGGGGATGGTGCCATCATGGCCGGTGGTTGTGGTTGCCGCAAAGGTGATGGAGGAGGATTTGAGTTGAGGGATGAGGAAATTGGACGTCCAGCCTGCGCCGAGGATTAGGAAGTCGACTGGGTCCAGTGTAAGCATTTTCAACGTGAGAATCCAGCACCGTGCACGGAGGCAGAGAAAATAGAGTGTTCTGTGACTTTGTGAGCAGTGAATGTCGTCACAGGTCTTATTGCGCTAGACCTATAAAGAGACCAACCAGGCATCACGATCAAGTAAATACATAATTGCAAGAGGAAGTTCCTTTACCATCAGATAAGGTGCTTTAGTAGGTGTAAAAAGACGAAAGTATGGGAACGTAAATGTGGGCATGATAATTTCCATTCTATCTGCCTAACGTCAAGCAGGCTAAAGAATAGGATAGCTAAGGTATCCATCTCGCCGTATGGCTCATAGTGATGAGAGCCTGTCTCAAGCTCACAAGCTCACAAGCTTGTAGAGCTAAACGCCAACACACCTCCCTGATCCCTAGAGAGTTTTCCGTCCGATAATTTCACATCAATAATAATACAATGCAGACTCAGGCCTTTCCAATCTCCTCTTAACCAACAGAAAATTCACAATCATCTCGGCCATCAACAACAAGCCTAACAGATCAGACCCCATCCCGCTAGACTAAACCACGTCACCTCCGTCGACCGTTCTTCGAAACACCCTTCCTGTTCCCGATCGACGTCCGTCTCAGCGCGTGGTTAGTCTTAAGCCGCATGGCCCGACCCGTCGCAGCCCTAAGAGGGCGCGCCAAGGCTGGGCTGCAGAGCAGAAGACGTCGCAGCATGCTGATGCGGATCGTCGGCTTCGGTCGTAGTGAAGTGTTCGAAGTAGATCTCAGGTTGGTGGGGATTTTCGTCTTGGTGGATGATGTCGTCAAAGGTTTGGCCATCCTTGTGGACTTGGAAAAGTTGGAAGTCATCGTCGGCGTGAGGTTGGCAGGCGTCGAGATCAACCATCTGATCAAAAGAGAAAGCATCGACGCCTTCGCTGGTGCCGTCTTCAGTAGTGACGAGCCCGTCCGCAAAGAATTGAAGATCCGGTGGAGGGGATGTAGGAGATTCGAATAAACGGCTGAAATCAGCGTCAGAGAGAACAGGTGGGTCGAAATCAGTAGCATCATCTGCGCTTGTTGGTACCGCTGAGCTTCGTCGCGACTCGTGGGTGGAATCGAAGCTAGCCATACTCCGGACTGACACGGCAGGCCACACAACATCTCAGCAGGATGTTGTGTCATGTCCGGAGAGGTGGTGATAGCTTCTATGCCCAGTGCGTTTGACGGCGACGGTGAGCGGGAAGAGAGCGACGATGATGATTCGGGGGAGAAAGCTGAAGACCCAAGAGAGGCTCGAGGGGTTGGTAAGGCGAATGGATAATCATCCAGTTCTTGCTTGATAATTTGTTGATGGAGAAGATCTGCCTCGAGGTTGGGCGATGGTGCGCAAGAGCTGGCCATCGGTGTCGCAATCGCTCCACCCTGTTTGAATACCGACATCTCGGCGGCCATCTTGGCTACCTGCTGCGCGAGCTTGAATTTCTCATGCTCGACAGCCATCAAACGCTCCTTGAGTAGTTGGTTTTGGTGTTCGATGGCGTGCTTCTCACCCTCGAGCTTTTCTACCTCCTGTCGCTTACGTTCTCGAGAGGACTGTGCGGCTTGGCGGTTTCGAAGAACACGCTCGATTCGGCGTTGCTCCTTCTCATCTTCAGTCTTTGCTCGTTTTCTAACATCAACATCAGCTTTGGATCTTGGAGCTCAATTTGGTTCTCATACCTTGGAGGAAGATTTGTCTTTGGTGTAGGTAGTTCCTGGCCCCATGACTTTCGCTTTTTTGTGGGCTTCTTGTCGTCGTCCTCTTCCTTGACTTCATCGTAGATTGACTCAGGCGTTGAGGGAGTTACCAGGGTTGTCTCGGACAACGACACAGTAGCTTGGGGAGGGTAGAAGTCGTCAGCCTCGAAGGCGGCAGGCGAGAATTCATCGGCCATATTGGGTAACGTAGTAGAGCTAAAAGCGTTGAGAAGGTCGTAGTGTAGATGATTTGAGGCAGTAACGTCGATCTCTTTGGTGGTATGTCGTCGTTCTTTCGTTATCGAGTCCAATAGAAGTATCACTGTAAGTGCAAGTAAGGATGGCTTCTTGGTGGGTAGTCTGCCAAGATGAAAGAGTCTGCTGCCTGGCGAGAACGATGAATGGCGAAGAGGACAGAGGACACATATCCTATCCGCTTATTGCGGGAAGGCTTGGTAAAGAAGGGGATAGCGCATGGCAAACGAATATTAGAAACAATATGGTACACTAGGCCGCTACGTATCGCCCATGAATTAATGATAGACAGACAAGGTAGGAGGAAACACCAGGTTGAAAATGGGAGGAGAGAGTGGGCTTATATGTTGCCAGGTGTCCTTTACTGTAACAAGGAATAAGGGGGGGGCCCAAAGAGAATTGCAGGAATGCGCACTCCAACACACTATTCCGTACGCCTCGTGTCTAAGACTAGGGCCGCACACGCTTACGTTTCGGGCCAAAAATATATTCTAAATATTTCTTGTTGGTGGTCGGTGGTCGGCCTGATCACCGAACTTGCGCGAAAATAAGACTGGCACGACTACTGGTTTCACCACCCATTCCTCACCCTTTATTTCCAAGCGGCGCAATGATCGATAGAAAAGAGAAAGGGGTTTCACGATGATCCGCTGAACTCTGTATTCGACAGAGTGTCAGGGCGTTCGGTGTTCGGCTCCCGTTTCTTTCAAAGACTCCTTCCTGTACGATCAGCACAGTTACGGGGCCTTGTATGTAAAGTCATCACAAAGGTAAGGTATTTCATCCAAACGCAAGGGGATTGGACTTCAGCCCTTCAGCCCCTCGCATCCACTTTGGTCAGTTGCCAAGCTGACTGTGCGACCACATTTGACTTTGTCGCAGTCATCCGATCAGGCCTGACGGAGCGGGTGGGACAGGATTCCAAAACAAACCAGGGTTGTGCCTCCGACGTATTTCCGCCTTACGGCTGAGGGTGGGACTTGAAACCATCTCTTTTTAATTCTTTCTTGCCCTCTTTTTCTAGATATAAAGACGTCAGGGATCTCACTTGTATCACATGTATGACTTGTATGGTTGACTGACGGCTGCCGCGCGAATCCGTCCCGTGGTGGCCGCAGCGTAGGGCCAACCCCACAACAGCATCCTGCTTTACCTTACCCTCTCGCTGTGCCAACCTTGAAACCTTCCTTCTCAATCTTTGCCCCATCTACGGAGGTTAAGTTCATGTTAACTGATAAATGCAACAAGAGGGACAGCAATAGGATTGGTCTTGGATCGCACGACGTGTAAAGTCGACTTCGCCCATTTCCAGAATCCCAAAGGATATGTAGGACCCCAACCCATCTGTGATAGGACGATAAAGTCATCCCCCCGCTCCCAAGGATTTGATCCCTATGGACCTATGAGTCCATACATCGAGATCCATATCAAGTTGGGAATCCTGTTTCAACCTCCAGTGATCAAACAACTACTCAGATCTAGCATCAAACTATCCACGCTTTGCCGTCCTAGAGTTTCTTATGTTCTATCTTAATTGAATGCTGCAACTGGCCCTTTGCGAGAATAAGTAGACAGCGAATATAAATGGTGCATGTCTTGATTCTCGTTACCGTCAAAGCTTCCTCGATATTCACTCCTTTCGATTCGCAACTTCCATGTTGGCTCGACTTTTCACGTCTCTCGTATGGTGCTTTAAGCGACTGAGCAAGGTCTGTCGCTCCGAGCAATCCCACCTGCATTCTCTCTATTCCGGATTCCCTTCTCCGAACCTCTCTAGCTAGATCTCGATACCCTACGATGGATTTCAATGTCCCTACGACTACACCAAAAGATTGCTCCTTTCCCTTCACCAGCGAATCGTCTTATAATATTCCCCCTCAAATGAATGAAACAGCCCGCGCTTTCCATCACTTCGAATTCGCTTCTCCGTCAATAATTTCATCAGAGCACTTACCCATCAAATCATCATTCCCAGTCTATACGCATGCAACACATTCTCCCCCAATATCCCCATAAATCTAGCCCCATCGAACTTTCTACGAGTACCCTCCTACCACCAAACCAAGACCCAAAAAAAAAAAACATCCCCAAAAGTTTTCCCACCTTCGTGCCCATGTAGCTCTCTTCTTCTCTTTTTATATCCTATTCTGTAAAATGTAGAAATGCGATCTGCGACGGCGTCTCCCTGTCGGACGCGCCGACGCCCGACCGGGACGCTAACCCTAACCCTGCCCTTATATAAAGGGGAGTAAGGGTCCCCGGGTCCCCGAATCCCTCGATAGTAATTAGTCTTCCTATAATATATAGGTATACCGGCTACTCGCCGACGTACCGCCTTGCCACCGCCTGCTCCACGCTATCGTATCAAATCCTATATTCTCTCTCCCTTTCCCTTTCCCTTTCCCTCGCTACGATAACTCATTAGTATATTAAACGCGCTATTAGAAACGCTCTTATCTTATATTAAATTTACTTATCATTCTTTTCTTCTCTTCTTATCTTGTAAGTCTTAATTGTTTAGATACTTTTGTCTTTTTTTTTAATCTCTGCCTATACTTTGACTTTAATAGCGAACAGCACTTAAAAGATGCCCCGACTGGAGCGGGGTCGCCCCCAACCTCGCAAACTGTACCGTATCTCAGCTATGGCCCACGGCTAGATTCATGTTCAATCATATATCAGGAAAGACACTCCCTGCTTTGATAGCAGCAAAAAAACTCTACCACAAAGTGTATCCAGTCTCAATACGACCACTCAATATATCGGCCCCAGATACAGCCCTAATATCAACGCAGTTATTGCTAATTTTAGCCCAGCTGTGCGAGATTGGAGCATTACAGTACGCGGAATGCCGTAAGCGTACAATACAAGCCAAGTCTGGGTGAACCTGAAGTGAGGCTGTCTATCGGAGTTCTAATCAGTTTGGAGTTCCATTCCAACTTGCTCTTCGCAGTACTGCTCCCCAGAATTAGCCTTCTTGATATTCATCTCTCCGCTAGCCTTATCGATGGGAGGTTTCTCGTCCGGAGTGTATCTCCCATTTACTAAGCCTTCTAGAGGTAAGAGCTCTGGATGGGCATCCCGAAATCGGGGAGATACAAAGCGTCGCGGGAATCTAACGATCGTGCGATAGCTTCGGCCCTGTAGTAAGTCGACAATAGTATTGGCACATTTGACCTGCATCTCGCCTTGGCAGTATACCCAACTCTCGAACTCTCTTCCCGCCGCATCAATACCTTTAATCCAAATCCCAAGGCGTTTCGACGGATCCGAATCACGGCTTTTAGGCGTATAGCAATAAGGATGTCGCTTAGAGGGCTCCGCCAGATAGCACTTAATCCAGATAAGAGTGTTATTCTCTATGGGCATAAGCCTTGCTGGAAAGTGTATATTCATATCCCAGATAAAGAAGTGTCCATTATTTAAGTCCCCTCCGTCAGATTTACGCTGATAGACTTTGTTTGAGACTTGCACAAATTTGCCGTTAAGGCATTCCTGTCGAGTTATCTGATTTACCGTTTCGGATCTTTTGACTGCTGCTCGCTTCGTCGTTTCCTCGTAGTACCGTCGATATTCGGGATCAGGCGAGTCTTTCATATTATGGAAGCAGCGTCGCATTTGTTGGTAGTATTCATGTCGACTTGGGTCCTTGGTGCGATAAACGTTAATACTCAATAACGCTTCGGCGCGTTCAGGGGTTTGAGAGCTCTGATACAGAGGATTCATAAGATTTAGGTGGCGTCCAGCAGATAGAGCAAGAGTATTGCTCGGTAAGTAATCCTCGAGGACGCTCTTAGACAGGCTTTGAAGTATGAGGGATACCCAAATTTCTAACATGTTAAGGATAAGAGGATCTAGCTGTGTTGTCTCGGTAAAGGCACAGGGAAAGATATATCGACTTGCTATTCGTTTGCTCGGGTCCTCTTTATTCAGATCCCACCAGTAATAATGAAAGCTGGGATGGCGTTTGCGATAATTAATATCCTCGTGGTGACAGATGCGGTTGGCTATCTCCAAACTCTGTCCCACGTAAAGACGGCAGTCGGTGGGATCTTCGACGCGCCATAGAAGGTGCACGTATACTCCTTGCTCCGGTTGAGGATAATTAATAAGAAGAAGGCTTATAATTTTAGCGATCGTACGATAATGCTCTAAATGTCACTTACTTCTCTCGACTATAATCTAGAGATTCGAAGACGTTCCAGGCCTTGAGCGTGAAGTATTGGCGCAGTTCATGGAAAGTTCTGTCTTATCCTTAGTAAGATGATCCTGGTAGCGGTTGGCCATTTCTTTCAGCATCCTAGCCAGCATCTGCAGGAAAACAAGTTGTGGAGAGAGTGTAATAAAGGATTTGTCCAATTGCGTGTTGGGATTCGGTATCTGTGCCCATTTCCAGGTGTCTGGCACCTTTCCAGCTGCTCGCTTTGCTCGCTTTGCCGCTGGAGCTTTTGGCAACCTTGAAGGCCGACGGTTCTCAGCCTTAGTCGCCATACGGTTCTCGGTCTCCGTGGTTGTAATGTTCTCCTCCTTGGTCACGGTCTGACCGAGCTGGTTTGGGGTTAGGCTTGGGGATCTCTTCTTTCCCTTGGATAGAATAGCTCGATTGCACCGATTGGCGTCCTCGATGACGTCCCAATCCGGGATGAGATCAGGATTGCTCACCCTACAGGCCTTCAAGTCAGCAAGCCCTTCCAATGTTCAGGTCCAAACTTACCGCTGGTCTTGAAATAGCTCGAGTGCTGATGGCTCGCCGTAAGGAGCATCCTCTCTCATCGGATCCTCATTCTCAGGTACATCATCTTCCTTTGCTACAGATTCATTACCGGATGTATTCTCTTTGCCACGGCATGCCTTAGTGTGAGGCGCGTCGTCGTCTTCAGAAGTAGCCTTGGGTTCGCTAGCATCATCGCCGTCATCCTCGTCTGATGATGAACTTTGGAGCTGCCGCTGCCGCTCTCTGTAAAGCCTTTCAACAACTTCATAGTTAAGTTTGGGAGATCTCCATCCCGGTGGCCTTCCCTCTTCCCCAGGCTCCTCGGGAAATCTCAGGAATGGGGGCATTCTCCATGTTGTCCTTCTCTTCATTGCGTGGTACTATGCTACTCGAAGTAGCCTTTAGGAGCTGCGGAGGCAGGTGGCAGCTGCGAGTGTTCTGTATGTCTGCTGTTTCAGGAAGATGAAAATGTACATAATCTCACTGAGGGAGCGGAAAAGAGTAGAGTCACTCTGTGAAGTCAGCATTTGCACATAGATAGTAGATTGAGGGTAAATGGGTAGGAGATGAGGAGTATGAGCCAATGCAGTGAGTGCTTGGAGCAGCGAGAATTTTCGAGTCCCAGAGCTAATAGCAAAGAACGTGAATCCAGCCACAAAGACTCAAACACTTTCGCCATGACAATCCATTGTTCTACCCTACACACGGAAGGCAAAAGAAATCCCAGAAAGAAGCTAATATTAGGTACCTTAGTCTTATATATCTGGCTGAGTAAGTCCTAAAGCTGTCCTAGTTATTGTATCTCTTCTTTTAAGCGTGAATTCTTTTTGAAAGTCAGACAAGTTAAAGCTAGTATGTATCTACACTACAACAGGATGTGTCGAGTGTTGAACGGAGAAAAACGTAAAAAAGACAAGCCCAACGCGGGGATCGAACCCGCAACCTTGGGATATACTCGTGTAGATAAGAGTCTAGAGGCAGTTAATATTAGTTCAACAAACGCTTTGCTCAGCATATTTACCCCACGCTCTACCGATTGAGCTAGCCAGGCTTATTACATGTTGAAATTGGCTTATAGACAAATATAAACTACATTAATTGTGAGGCCTGGTCTGCTTGTAGTATGACCCTGCTAACAATGATTTGAATCAATCATTTAGATTTCGCGCTATTTAATTTTTTGAGCCTTCTCTATATACATATAAAATGATTTCTGTATGCTACATCTGCAATTTGTAAAGAGTGACAGAGACAGATTTTAGCGCTTTTAGCGATCAATATTTCAAATATTCGTTTAACAGTGCAGAGGCGCAGCAGGTGGGAGCCTGATTTGGCTGCCCCGTACCCGGCTGCAGCTGCTCGTGTTACTATGATAACTTCTATTAGCAGTGTTGCCTAGCTCAGCATACTGCTACCTAGACTCCTCGAACTTCGCCAGTCAAATCTTCCGTTGGGCATCTTACTTTCAAAATAATTGTGCCTTGGCTATATTATTGCTGTCATCCTGTATTCCTCTCCACGAGAACCAACCTGCCCTTTAGTTGACTGATTGGATATAAATACTAGTTATCCAGGGTTGCAAAAGCGAATATTCCTCACAACTCTTCATCCGAAACAACGTCAAGGTCAATCTCTTCCCCTCTTTCCCGTTTCTTCCTTGCTTGTTCTTCTTTCCATTCTCTTATCATTTTCGCAATCTCCTTATGGCCGGCCCGTTCTGCTTCTTCTTGCCTCAGTACCCACAAGCCTGCGTAGTAAGCGAAACGTCAACCCGAAGAGGCTTGTAAGGTCAACGTCTGAGGTACTGAGGCAAGCTTCTTCTTCAGGAGTGATCCATATTAGTCATCGGAGGAGGGGTTAAATACTCGCTCAGCTAGCTTAGAAAATCCCTATCCTTTTGCAACCTAAACGAGGGGGTCGCCATTTCCGATGGAAGTTGATCTGCACTAGAATACGTCATCAAAATTGAGTGTAAATCTTCAAATAGTGCAGAATTCGTAGAAATCAGTAGAATCAATTACACTGCACTTCGTACATGATCTGAAGTGCTCCATATGTGGCCTATCCAGTGCTCCATGTGACCTACCCAGTGCTCAATATGTGATCTACTCAGTGCTTCATATGTGGCATACCCAGTGCTCCATATGTAGTATACCCAGTGCTCCATATGTAGTATACCCAGTGCTCCATGTGACCTACCCAGTGCTCAATATGTGATCTACTCAGTGCTCCATTTGTGACCTATCCAGTGCTCCATATGTAGTATATCCAGTGCTCCATATGTGACCTACCCAGTGCTCCATATGTGGTATATCCAGTGCTCCATATGTGGTATACCCAGTGCTCCATATGTGACCTACAGGTGCGTTGAGACATGAAAAACGATCGTAAAAAGAGATAAAGATTGATATATACGCGTACAATGTAGATAACGACAGATGCAGAAAGTATACAGATATGTACGGATAAACAGGTAAACAGATCAAAGAAAATTTCAATGATCGGTCAGGTGATTTCTGAAACAGTTGACGTACAACGACTTCAATACTCTGTCGATGGTAGTTGAAGCGAAAGAATGGTAGCTGAAGCGAAAAGAAACGACTCGCACGGGTCGACGCAGCGAAGAACATAGTGCGGGGTCCGAAAGTTTTGATGTTGGGTCACCTGATGTAACGCTTGGCATCAAACGATCAGACTAAGCCGCTATTCCAGTACTATATAGATTCGTAGGAACCAATAGTAGGATTTTCAGTTGGCGACCATGCCGCGATTTTTGCGCGACTGAGCCATAAATACGAGTACTGCCACTCGGCTGGTTGTCTTTTGGAGTTGGCACTAAACATAACCCCAAGATGCCTTATTGTCTTGAGTGGTCGCTTTCCTCCGGTTTGCCCAACTCCACTTCCAAGATGCGAAACAATAGTGTCAGCACGATGTAAAGGTCTTACCGATTCTTTGTGTAGTTTAACCTTGATCAGAGTCAACGAGCACCGTTGTACTCCTTTCTATAGTCGTAAGCATTTGATGAAGTTATCGAGCTAGTTGCGTTAGCAACATCAGCTGCAGAGTTTCAAGTTGCCATTCAACACTTCGTTACGAATCTCACGGAGCCTCATCTTTTCGACAATCAAAGAGTCTCGCAAGGCTTGCCGATGTGTACCTGCACGTTTAGAGTCTTACTTTACTTAGTATGGAAGCTGGAGTTCAAGCAATTCGTTCGTCAGGCTGATCATAAAGGATCTCAGAATCTTTCACTCAAGTTACTGTCGATTTAGGTTTGTCCCCCTTAGCTGTATCACACAACTAGCTACAGCTTAAACATGACCTCGATTGAGTGTATAATTGAATATTTTAGGCTTACTGCGCGCTTAGATTGAGTGTTATCGTCATGTCTTCATTATGGTCTCATAGCCATGAGACTAACCGAGAAGCAGCCGAGCAGTCGAGCGATGTGCATTCTTTGGAACACCCCTCTAACCTGATCTCACTTTTGGCTGCCGTTGGAAATGACCTTCCTTTGGTAGATTCATCAAATTTGAAGTTTGACAAGAAAATTGGGAAAGGAAGCAGTTTCGAGGTTAGGCGGGCAACTTTATCAAGCTCTGAAGACCAGATCAGTACTTCTGAACATTATGTCGCAGTCAAGCTGATTATTGTGGCTGGAAAGGCTCCAAGCCAACTACGGAGACAATATGACAGTGTCATCCGTGAGCTACGAGTTTTGACTCATCCTAGCTTGAGAGACCATGATAACATAATACATCTTATCGGATACGGCTGGACTAATGACGTCTACGGCATGCGTCCATATCTTGTGGTAGATTACTCAATAGATGGCACACTTATACAATACTTGAACAGGATCAAGCCCAGGATGAAGCTTGACCTCGCCGAGCTCAGAGAGCTTGCGCTAGACGTGGCTCTAGGCTTGAAAGCTCTCCACAACAGCAAGATCATACATGGAGACATCAAAACTAAGAACATTCTCGCCTATAATGCAAGTGGTCAGGGACCCCGGCGTTCGCTGATAGCAAAGCTTGCTGATTTCGGCAGCTCCATATTCGAGCTTGATGAGAGTCAGTTGGTTACATATGGTGGTACGGCACTTTACAATGCCCCCGAACAAGAAGGGCGTGGAAGATACAAAATAGAAAAAGCATTTAAGCTAGAACATTTTTACGCCGCGGATGTCTATTCGTTTGGCATCACCCTTTGGGAAATCATGAATCATGGTCGTGCATATATTGAAATTGATTGGCGGATGTCTGGGGAATCTGACACACAGTTCTTAGATAGAGTTTGCATAGACGAGGAAGATGGTCTGTTACGGCGGGCGGTGGAATTTTGCGAGCGGCTTTTCGAGGGTACTAATCAGAATTCGGTGAAGATGGCGATCTTGCAAACCTTTAATCTCACGTTGAGGGATCTTGCTTCTCGGCGATCGGATATGTTACGGATCATAGAAGTCTTAGCTCAAGGAACAGAGTAAGTAACTTGATGTTTCTTCCATGAAGGGAAATAACTTTCTAAGGATACAACGACCGGTGCTGAGCTATCCATTGCCAAGAACACATGCTGTGAAGCCTTCTATAGCAGGTGAACCAGGTGTGAACAATTATCTCCTGAGAGATCTCAATGAGGTAATGAGCACTCGTATAGCATCTGAGGCCAACTCTCTTGTGATGGCGAAGACAAGTAAAGATATGTTTGCCCATGTACCAGATTCAGCAACCAGCAGCTCAGAGCGTTCAGTCTCTACGATTGTGAAGCCACCTCCTGCAAGACCCTCGCAGTTCCGTCCATCAAGTTTGGATATATTTCAGGCAAGTATAGGGGAAATTGTAATTTGATTTCATTGGACTAACTTCCAGCATTAGATGTCGATGACGGAGCTATGTTGGCCGATACGGGTTGAAATTTTCAAAAATTTACAACAAGAAGGCCAACCAAAGCCATTCATGGCTCCAGGGGCTCAACTCAAATGCTGGGAAGCGTGTTTGCAGCTCGCCATGTGCTACCATACAGGATTCGGCGTTCCACCTGACAACAAAACCATGCTACGATTCCTAACCTTGAGCCTTCCTGGGAATGCCACCACTAAGGCTATCTACAGGCGTGTCGTTTCTGCTTTAGGACACGGAGAGAATAAAGAAGCTGTAGACTTTGGATTTCAAACAGAGATTGACAGAGCAATTGAAGAATCCGCGACTGGAGAAAACTATTTCGCCACCAGGATTCGAACGTATCAACAATACGCCACAAAGAAGAGTAGTCTGTGGATGAATCAGAGCCCTAGAGTCAACAGACTCGCATTAGCGGACGTTGTTAGAAGTGGGATACCATCTCTCACGGCCCATGCTCTGCGTAAGTGGAAATTTGATGATAAGGAGATCTCCGCTGCTCTCTGCCTTGCCTGTAAACGCGGTCTTTTCAACGTTGCAATGCAAATCTGCAGATATTGCGAAAAGTTCATTCTCGAAGAAGAAGGACCAAATCCGTTTCATTGGTTGATTATGTTTGAGGACCAGGAAGCTGAAAAACTAGCTCGCGTTCTTGTCTATGGGTCATCGGAAAACCAAGACGGACCCTGTAGAGAATATATCAATCGAATGTGCACTGCAAGAGATGGAGTTCTATATTTCCCAGAGCATTGTCTCCAGCTCTTTGGATCCCCCTTGCACTGGGCAGTTCGCACCCGGAATCTTAAACTTGTGCAGCTTCTCGTCCAACTAGGTGCAGACGTCAATGTTCGTTGGAGCGATCATCAGCGCCTTCATGATAAGGCGCCTTTATCCGGTCTGAAAAACATCAGCGCTCTTGATGTTGCAGTAATGTTCCATCTTCCTGAAATCATCCAGACGTTGCTGGATTCGGGTGCTAGTACTCACTATCAGGCTTCCCATTACTTGGACAGAGGACATCTTGCGTCTCGGTTTATTGGATGGGAATGCATTCCGCTCTCTAGATATATTGTTCACGGAGAAGGCTATAGAGATGCCTTGAAAGAGGTGTTACGTATCCTAAATTCTGACGGTCGTGATCTCCACGAAAGGGTCTCTGGGGGCTACGACTCACTTATGGCAGCTTTGAGTAATTGTTGTGAGCGATACGTCGTTGAGGAACTACTTGCTGCGGGTGCTGATCCCACACGACTCCACAACGGGTCTAATGCAGCTCTCTCGATTACAAGATCCGCCCATATACGTCCGTATGATGTGGCAAATCTAGCCTTAGTTGTGCCTCGTGTTCTTGACATAAATGAGCCAGACTCGACTGGAAACAATGCAATTCATACTGTTGCCATCTTGGAGGCTCCCGGAATGGCGGAAACCATCAGCAACAGCCCAAATTTCAAGGTCGATATGAAGAACGCGCACGATATGACAGCTCTACATCTTGCCGCTATCTTTGGCGCAACGGAAACATTGTCCATATTGATTCGGAAACAAGCCAACGTCGAATGCGAGAATAAGGTCGGTAGCACTCCCTTGGAGCTCGCTGCTATTTTTGGCCAGACCGGAGCTGCAGACGTTCTTCTAGACGCAGGAGCCGAGGTTAGATTTTCGCCGGGAAATTACACGGTACTACATGCGGCTGTATATGGAAAGAAGTTTCCAGATGCAACACTACGGCATTTATTAGCAACTCACTGCAAACTTCGATCTAAGGCAATAATCCACACTACCGATAGCTTTGGATGGACTGCATTACACAAAGCAGCTCATTTTGGTGACTACAATGCCGTAGATGCTCTTCTAAGTTACGGCGCAGATCCTACCCTAGGCGATGGCCACGGTATAACGCCGCTAAAACTTGTGGTAAAAACCTTGGACGAAGTCCAATCTAGTGGCCTCCATCATTTGGAGCATAAGCGCATACTGGACAAAGGACCAGAGGCTGTTCGTGCATACAAGACATACTTACAAGAGACCAAAAGAATTTTGGAGGATGCGAATGTGCACAATGATAGCCCGTAGATGTCCAGAAATTAGGTATGGTGCTGCAGTATCTAAGCAGGCTATGAGCGGTGGATTTATTGGGAGTTCGAAGAGATTAACTTCTGTAATTTTGCTCAAAGCTGCCCGCGTTATACAATCTGTTAAGTCACCCATTGAGTTTTAGCCATGTCTCTGTTTTGAATTCATGAATGCCCGATAACTGTAGTATTACGGTATTCGTTTTTATAAACAGCTCGAAATCGGTTCCTCAACAATCACTGACGCACGTAATGTGGACCAACTTTCACCTTGCCCGGGGTTCCCCTGATAGTCTACTCCAGCACTGCTTTAGCATTTAACGACACCCCCTCACGCTTCACCCAGACAAGATGTCCTCTGTGCCATCCAATCGATGGCTAAGGAAGACTTCCAACGAAAACAACAAGGGCCGCACAGTATCTATCAACTCAGATTGTGTTAGGGAGCAAATCCAAGGAATGCTTGGAAAGGTTAGGGACAGATGCTGATGCTTACGCTGCTGTTGCAGAGAACACTTCAATGAGCCGAGCTTGACTCAGCAAAGATATGAAGAGCGCGAAGAACGAGGCGCATAGAACAATCACTCCCAGTCGAGTCGAAATCGAGTCTAGGTTGAACAGCACGACTATTGGCAGGGTCAACAGCATGACGGCGAAGAAACTCGTCAACAGCCTAGCCACCATTACTACTCGATCGGCTGTGATGTAGATCAAGTGTCTATCGGTGGATCTCTTAGAGTCTTCCTAATTTTTAGTCAGGTTTGTAAGGATTCCCAACTCGTAGGAGGCTACCAATAGTTGTAGTGAAAATCTAGAGGATGTCAGTCAGAGTTCATGGGTACGAAATCATTCCGAAAAAGCAGAATTAGGAGATATATCATACACTTCGGATTCCAAAATTGTGCAAGAACACCGCACAGCTCTCAACAAAGGTTTCGATGCTCGAGCGAGTAGCGGCTTTGGCAGGGCTCGTTAAATCATCACGAGTATTGAGGAAACTTGATTCCTCCACGACCAAAGGCTTGTTACCCTTTAGCCATCGAAGCACGCTTTTTACACTTCGCTCTTGCGGTCGAGGCCGCTCAATCTGTCGGAAATAACTTTCGAGGTCCTATGAACATGGGAGAAAAATTCAACCTGTGATCGAAGGTTATCCTACCATATTCTGCTAGCTTAGACTCCAGCTCTACAAGCAGAGTGTGCCTCTCGGCATTCCCATCAGATCTTCGCGAGTTCAAAAAAAATGCGTTGACTTCGTTGTTGTCCAAGGCATTCAATCTTTGTTCCAATTCTATAAGGTTATCTTGTTTATGTAATAAGATTCGAGCATGTAGGTTTCCGAATCTTCGAAAGATAGTGAATTCCTTGTCACTGTGTAGAAAGGCGCTCAGCCTTGGGTACCCAGGTCGATAGTTCTCAACTGTGTGAGGCTAGCGTTATGTAAGGTATAAAGGTATTTTGCTGGGACTTGCTCACTTGTAGTTGAGCAGCTGGCGAAGCATTCTGCCTGGTCGAAGGTAGGTAATTGCGGCACTCGGGCACATCAGGTCTTCATCTTTCTATACACTACTGAAAGCAACTTACAAGGCTTGCGAGGGGCAAAGTGCATTTTGGAGGATGGACTAACACTCTATCTAGAACTTACGACGCTTAGATGAATTAGACCGTGAACGGTCGTTAAAGAAGAGGTTTATCTGAGTATAATGTATTCAAGTATGAGGTCTTTGAAGGGCTGATGTTTCCAAGATTCGGTGATCGCCCACAGTCAACAGTGCCCATGGCCAATCAGAAGCCTCTAGTCTAACTTCAGTATCTGGGGTTTCTGCTAAGACACTCGAACAACGAGATCCTCCTCTTTGATGGACTGTGGGAGTTGCTCTCCGTTATCCTTGCGCTTTATCGAATATCGCTGGCTGGCAAGAACAGCTGAGATCAAATATGGCCCTGTTGGCTGTGACTGACCAGCGACCATAAGATAAACCTCCTCGTTAATCTGATAAAGCGGGGCAGTGGGAAACTGTTTGAATAACGCATCTGTCAATATAATACTACTCCCAGGCTGAGAAGGACTACATAAACCTACTTGCGCCTGGGTTTTGTATTCCAAAGCTCTTGAGCGAAACTTCCCACTGGCTGACGCTGAGAAATGGTTGAGGTACTATTTTATTCTATATTAGCTGCCATTAAGGTGAAATGTGTTCAAGCGGAGTAATTACGCTCAAATCGTCCTCGCTGTCACTGGGATCATCATTTCCTGAGGGATTAGTGCGTCCTCGATTAGTTGCATCCATAGCGACTTTGCTTTGCTTGAGTGTTTGGTATGAGTTTGCGCGATCAAACAGCTCAGGCTGGTTGAACAAGGCTCGCAAATTTAAACGCAGCTATCAAGATTACTAAACACTCCACAGCTGGTCCTATCAGAATACTCGAACTCAACGTGGGTTATCAGCCTTGTTGAAGCAATAGGAACTGCAGTAGGAGCAATAGTAGGAGCAGGAGGAGTAGTCGTCCAATTAGGAACATAGTTTCTAATTAGGAAGGGAGCCAATACCCGTACACCCCCCTTTGCTTACATGTACACCCCCTCGGGGAAACCTGAAATTTCCATTGCGCATCACTCAGTTACACACCAAATTTAGTAGGCAATTCAAGGGTTTACATATGATCCTGAGCAATTTCTCCATAGTAATTTTGCACTGTTTAAAAGAGCTTCAATATCGCTATTTCAGCACCTTCTTCGCTACATATGAAACGCTGCAAACAGGCCTGCATCCGTTTGGATGGAAGGGGTTGTGGCAGCACGTCCACCTCGCTGCCCTTCACCTCTTGCCCGTGTGAGACCTCGACCTCGACCCCGACCCCGACCCCGACCCCGCCCCTGCTTCACCCCCTGCTGTAGCCCTTGTTGTTCCGCCTCCATCAGTACCTGTTCATACTGTGAGAACTCTCTTTGTGTAGAACCCTCGAACTCTTGCTGACGTCTAACGCCTCTGACAATGGCGATGGCGATGATGAGTGTCAGAAGGAAGGTTTACAACAAGTCTGATGTGTGGGTTTACTAGGCTAGATTAACCGAATTTAAGGCTGTGGGGAAGGTCATGGAGAAATTGCTCAGGATCATATGTAAACCCTTGAATTGCCTACTAAATTTGGTGTGTAACTGAGTGATGCGCAATGGAAATTTCAGGTTTCCCCGAGGGGGTGTACATGTAAGCAAAGGGGGGTGTACGGGTATTGGCTCCCATTAGGAACATAGTACTCCGTAGTTGCAGTGACATTACACTGCCCGCTAGCCTAGTTGGGGCTAGCGCCAATTGCGGCACAAAACGTAGATAGCTTCCTACTGTAGAGGATACACTTTTATGCAATTATCAGATTTACACTTCATCAAGCCTAACTAAATCACCTCAAGATGTCACAAGAAGAAGTAATTGTGAATGAATTTGCGCAAACAACACGAGACTACTGGTCATCGCATTCAGACTACGACACGGTGAATACATTGCTGCTTCTTTGGGCTGACGATGATCTAAACGTCGAGCCCGAAGTTCTCAAACTACAGAGTCTATTCCAAGAAGATTTCAAGTTTACGACGCGAATTTACAGAATTCCAAGTGACAATGCAGCAATAGAGCTCCATTACGAACTAGTCGGCTTCATCAAACAGCACTCACTTGAAAGACGGAGCCTGACAATCGTTTACTATGCAGGTCATGCGGACAACGCTGATAACAAGTCTGCGGCTGGATACAGCGAATGGAGAGCGTGAGATTTAGCATTCAGTTGAAGGTACACTCATGCTAATGCTGAGTGAGTTAGAAAAGAAGAAGGGGGACCAGCACTCGATTGGTTTCCAATCCAGCCAGCATTATACCTTGCAGGAGGTGATGTACTAGTCATCTTGGATTGCTGCCATGCTGCTCTTAAGACTCGTGGCACCAAAGAGGGGAGGATGGAGGTGCTCGCAGCTTGCGGTTCAGGCTCTAGGGTACCAGCACCAGGAACACGCTCGTTCACCTCGGTATTGATACGGCAAATAAGAAAGCGTTTGAAGTCTGGGGAGCACATCAACATCAAATGGCTGCATAGACATCTTTGGGGTGATCAAATCGAGCTAGGTCTGACTGGTATATCAATCTATTCCTAGCAACGCAGCAGCACCAGAATAACTAGCCATGCAGAGACTCCTGTACTATTCGATTTGTCCGAGCACGACCAGCACAGCATTATATTGCAACCACTTATAGCACCTCCCCCAGTAGGTTACGCTAGGAAGAAGAAGCCAACCTCTTACATGTTCCTGAGGGTCTCATTAGACGACGACCCTCAAGGAAGGCAGATTGCGGATTGGCTTAAGAGTTATCCACCAAAAGGCATACAAGAGGTTGAAATCGAGGGCCTGATACTTAAGGCAAGAAGTATAGAGGATCTTAGGACTCAAAAAGCAATATTCTCCGGTTCCATTCTTGGAAGGCTGTCCCAATTAGCCCAGATAGAGATTCTTCAAAGAATTCGCGGACTATCCCAGGCTATTTCAAAAACAGCAGTCCTTGCGAGTGAAGACGATGGTGGCGCCGACACTATTCTCCATGGGAACGCTGCAGAATCTGCTGTCAATGATATCAAAAACAATATCTTGAACGTTTCTAACAGTGTCGAAAGCGGTATATTGCTTGATCCTAACATTGATTTAGACGAAGCTGCGAATGACGAGGTAGTCGAAGCTGTGGGCGCAGAGGACGCTATAGCACTGAGGCAGTATCTTTTAGATACTTCGCATATACCGAACAGCGCCGAAATCCCACGAAGCGCAGTCAAATTTGTTCCCCTTCTGCCTGCAGGTATAAAGCCACGTTTTCGGTACGGGCAGATCGCCGAGAAACCAGTTCTTGTCGAAATTTGCCAATATACAGCGATCTCTGTGGAATCGCTAGAGGCTCCTCCAGCTACAGTCTTTCAGCTCGAGAGAATGGTTCAGCAATTATCCCACCCGAAGCGAACGAGTTTTAACATATTACCTTGTGTTGGCTACATTCAGGAGCGCAGTAGCAGAGCGTTTGGAGTAGTCTTTGACATGGACGGAGGATGCAACATGGACGAACCTCCGGTCATATTGAGCAAATTCTATGCTTTAAAGAGGCGCGTGCCTCTAGAATTGCGGATACAGCTAGCTTACACACTAGCTGTTGCACTGTCAAATTTTCACCAAGTGGGGTGGGTTCACAAGGAGCTGAAAAGCGAGAACGTCCTTTTCTTCAAGAGAGCTCTAGATCAAGGATGCAGCGGACCACAATCGGGTTCTGCGGAATATACAGACATCGACCTCACACAACCCCGGCTGTTTGGCTTTGAGTGTTCGAGGCCAGAGGACGCAGAGTCCCTATTGAACACTGACTACACTCCAAAAAACAACGCTTATAGACATCCGCAACGGTGGGGAAAGCCAATGATAAACTTCGAAAAGGCCCATGATGTGTATGCATTGGTAAGATTGTCTTTTTGAATCTTCACAGGAACGCTAGTGACATCAGTAACAGGGTATTATCTGTCTCGAGATCGCCTATTGGAAATTAATAATGAGTTTTGAAGAGTTGAACACCGCGTTGATTGATCCGTGGAAGATTAAGACGAAGCTTCTTGCACGAGCTGGAAGAGAACTTCCACATAGAGTCGGTCAGAGCTTCACCGACGTCATCGATGCGTGCCTCAGGTTCAAAGACTTGACGGAGGACTTGGGCGAATTTGCAACACATCAACTGTATGAAAACAAGATCTTGACGAAGTTAAACAAAGCAATGCGCGAGTAGCTCCGAGGTCCTGGCTTCAGCAAAAAAAAAACCAACAGCAAGTCACAAAAATGAAGTAGAATAGCGTAGAAAGTATTCTTACGAATTCCTTTCTTCCCCTGATCACAATAGATTCAAATTAATTGATGGCTATTGACCGAGCAACGGGCAACGGGCAAGCCGCTGGCCTCGGGAGCAGCAGCTCTCTGTTCCTCAAAATTCGTTACAGGTTCTTGTTCATGTCAAGTTTAGCGGTTTGTTGAATTCAGGCGTTGGGGAGATATGATGGATGTCCAGGATGCTGAGGGGAAGGGAGGATTGGGTGTTGTGAGGGGCCATTGGGGAAGATGGCTGGCTATCGAGTGCTTGGGCATGCACATGTTTTATAGAGCTTTCTTTTATGGGTTGGGCAAACTCGGCCACCTTTAGCAGCTTCGCCAGCCAAAATTGGCTTCAGAAGCTGCCTCAGAGTGCCAAGAACTCCCTCGAGCCGAAGACTAGAGAATACAGGGGTGGGTGGGTGGGACAAAAGCCAGCAAATGCACTGCTATGGCCAGAATCCTTCGGGATGATGGCCATCGATGGGAGGGTAAGCCTCCTATCAATGCTCTGGTTCCCCCTTGGGGCTGTGCTCAGTGGTGCCATCCTCTAGCGCCTTCCATGCGCCTGCATGCCGATTCGGCTGATACCCCAAGTCAAGCTGGGTCGTACTTGGAAACTAGAGATGAAGGACTTCACATGTGACATTTAGGTGCCCCTGCGGCATCTTTGAAGATTCAATCTGAGATTGTATTTCCCCCTTATGGTATATCCTTGCATATGATCCAGTTTGAACATAAGAAATCTATCTGACAATCTATGATACAAACACTGATCTTGGACAGAAAAAACCTCTTATCTCCTCTAACCACCTTGAATCTCATGCTCCCACAGTTTCATACCCCACAACGAATCCACCTCTAGCTTCCCCAGACCGTGGGAATGCTTCTCGACATACACATGATCAGCACGGAGCCAATCCCTCAATAGGAGTCTGGTTCGGTGAACCGGCCGCAATACAAGCCGCCCAATTGACAGCTTTGTTCTACGCGGGAACTTTGATCGAGTAGTGGTCAAGGACACAACCGCCGCAAGTCGGGTAGTCCCCGCCACCGCAAGTTGCCTTGTCGCCTGTGACCATTTGGTAGGGAGAAGACGAGGTGATACCACAGATGTAGTCTCCCATTGGGCAGCTCACTCGGAGTAGGATGAGAACATTAGTAAAGTTAAAAGATTTTGGCCAGAGAAGGGGCGACGAACCCATCACTTGTGCCTGTGCTAGTCGTATAGCTGTAGGAGACTGACGGGCTGAAGGCGATCGAACCAACCTCCGCTCTAAATTTTGTATAATTTGAGATCTTGTGTCTAACATGGTCACAGAAGTTGGAGGGAGACATACATGTCTAAGGTTAGCGATGCACCTTCCGTGATAGTAACGCCATTGGAGACCGATGTGCTAGTTCCAACGGTACATTCAGTTTTGTCGGTAGTCTGGCACGTTCCTGCCGTGGAATCAAAGGCTGGTAGATCGTAGAAAACTGGGCCTGCATTAGCAGTCCAGGTAACCTTTACTGTGGGACAGTAGCCTGTCGGGGCTACTATAGGAAATGCTTTCGAGGCTGCGAGTGTGAAGCCTGCCAGTAGAATGGCCAAGAAGATTGTGCTATACATTTTGTATAGGTATTTGACCTCGTTATTAATGATATTATTGGTAGCTCGATTTTTGGTATGACGAAATATCTGGACAAGTCTTTGAGAAAAGAATTTTCCAAAGAAGTTAATTGAATTAGACATGTCTTTCATACGTCGATTCATATTCTCAAAGAAGAGAGATTTCTGACAAGCTGTAAACAAAGTTTTATTGCAGACATAACATGATGAAATGAAATATCAGAAAGTCATATATAACTTCTCTTTGCAATCTGAAGTCGATAATGACTTTCTGTCAGTTGTCATCTAAAGTTATCGAAGAGCAACTTACAACGACAACTAGTCAACGAGAAAGCATCGAGAGAGCTGAAAGCGAGCAAGAAGAGAGCATGAGGAAGCAAAGAGAGCGAAGGGGAGAGCACGAGGGAGCAACGGGCGAGCAGGTGATCAGAATAGTCGCTAGCGCGGGAGCAAAGCAGCGACGCCTTAGTTAGCAAGCTGTCACGTGTTGCCACAAGCTTCGGGGAATATATATATATATACCTTAGTAATCTTCAAACTCAATAACACGTGACGCTCCATACTCGCGCACTAAAGCCTGTTTCGTTCATTTGCTCCCTCAATGCTTCCCCGTGCTTCCTTGTGCTCCTTCGCTGCTCCCTCTAAAGCAGCCCTGCTCCCTTTACTGATAGAAAGCGGAAATCCCCCATCCTAAGTTCGGGGTGTATATAGTACATATATAGATCTTCAGGTTATCTTGGCGAGCATAAAGGTATCTTAAGGATTCTCACTTAGGGAATGAAGTACTCAGCAGTTTACTTAGCTACCAGAGGGTTCAATAAGATAATAGGCCCTGGGGGCCTGTAGTTGCAGCTGAAACCGATAGCGACGGTAACATGCATATATGAGGATAGCATGCGATGAGTAATAGCGGCAACGAGGTAATGGTCAATGTGTGGTTATCATAAACCAATAAGTTAGTCATTTACCAAGTGGTCGACACATAGCCCAATATTGCTTATTTGACCAGTCAGACGACGACATTGGCCAATAAAGCGATCTTCATTGGCCAATAAGAGATATTGGGCGGTGTGTCGTGACAGCCGTCATCTCGGTGCATTTTGCATTTACGAAGGGACCGAGACTGGTATGACTCCTAGTAGCGGTGCTTTCGGATTCGATCAATCCCCGTAAGTGCTCCTGGAGTGTTGGGGTGGGAGTTTTGGGCGAGCGAGTTTTGATGGGTGAGGGTTGGTTGGTATTTACACCTGGTGGATTGGTAGGCGGGACTTTTATGGCATTTGTGCTGGATGCGATGGCGAAGGTGGTAAAGGGAAGCTTGCGGACGAGGAGAGGGAAAGGCTACTAAGAATAGCTTGATGATTTATGGATACTTTATGTAATGCATACAAGAGAAGCTTCGTCTAGTCAACACTGACTTGATGAATTGTCAGTGCTCCAGCCTCGATAGCTTGCCCAGCATAAGAGACCCTATCCAAGCTCGAAGCTGAGATATACTAATGACCCTCATTCACATGATCTCATAAGTGTCCCAATCCCCACACAACCCGTCCTGAAAGACCTCATCCTCATCATCCATCGCCCCATGCACATAAGCCTCACAAAAGATCTCCCAAGAGGAACTCCGCCCTTTCCTCGTCTCGGCCTTCACCCTCCTCACCACGACCGGAGCATAAGCTGTTGGAAACGGGGTACGTATGCACATACGTATGAACATACGTACCCCGGCGGTTAGTTATTTCCGCTCCGGCCGAAGCGGCTTGGCGCTAGGGGTATTTATCCGTCCTCCCACTTCTTCCTTCATCTGTATGCTCTACCATATGCTCTACCTACTAGATAGTCAATATATCTACATGCACATATTCGCTCTGACCCTCATATACCAATATAAGCTCCCCTCAGCAAGACGACCCTATCACCCTCCTTAACATCTAGAGCCGCAATACCCATAAGGCCCGCTTTCCCGGTCTGAAATACCCTTTGATTACCCACGCTCTTCGCAGCAGACAAGAATAATCCCGCACCAGTCTGCTGGATGCACATTAGCCTGAATAGGTCTTCCGGGATACCCTCCATCTCATTCCTGCGCTTCATCATGTCGTTGGAAACCAAGACACCGAAGAATGATTCGAACATGGGGGTCCAGCCGCCGGGGCCTGAAGTTTCGTAGCCTCGTCCCTTAGCTTCAGTGTCATTTGTACCCATAAGGATGGTTTTGCAAAGAGCTTGGATCATTGGCTCGCCAGTGATGTATTTGTCGACTAGACTGTTGCCACAGCGTTGGTTGACTGAAGACTGTAATTCCACGAGCGAAAATACAAAGCCGTCGACGTGCAGCGGGTTCGATGTCCATACTACATCGCCGAGGGAAAGACCAGGAGCTGTAAGAACGCGGCCTGCGACGCTTATAGGCATTGTGTCTGTCGCAGGGAAGATTGGAGCAGTGCCATGAGGAACCGGTCTCACGAAGGAATTCTTCTGAAATGCATTCAGAGGTTTAATTGCCCCTACTTGCTCTATCTTCGGGTTGCTAGCATGCCACCAGCCTTCCGGACTGGGCGACCAGTCGATGGCCCAGGTCGGCATGGTAGAAATATTACGCATGCGCGGCACTTGGATGTTGAAGAAGAGGGCTAGGTCCTGATTCGACGTGATGATAGCTGCGGCGGTGTCTCGATATACTTGCTCGATAGACTTGGTGTAATCGGGTATCGGCAGTCCTGTTGCGACGGCCTGGGATTTGCTGATGGCGCCATGTGGATACTGTATCATGCCGAGGACGGCATAGACCATATCTCTGGGATCGCGGCAGCGGGACATGTGGAGTTGCTGAAGAAGCTCGATGATGGTGAAAGCGACGCCCTTCCAGATTCTCTCCACGAATATGGCAAGGGCGACAAGGCGCCAGTAGGAAAGCGACTCCCTATCTATTGGAAGGCAGAAACATTTTTGGGTTGTGAGCGCTGCGTTGCGGAGGAGACGCCATGGGAAGCGATGGGTTCCAATGATTACCGTGGCGTTCCAAGAAAGCAGTACTTCTTGAGCGATCCACGTTCTTTCGAAGTATGATCTACTCATGATGTCTCTGAGGGCGTCCCAACGCTCTGGTTACTCATTCTCGATACCTGCTTCATCTCCAAGGATACTTCTTAGGTAATTGATGCTCATGATGTCGTCTTCTAGCCAATATTCGGAAGACCTACGACTCTTGAGCCTTTTCTTCAGCTGATCATAAAGCTTATCTAATGATTCGAGCATCGAAATACCCTCTTGCGTGGTTTCGTTCTCTTCTCCAAGCCACATGTTGACCCTTTGGGACGACTTGTAGATCAGGGCCATCATGCTCACTTGATGGCTACGCTCTGCCACATTGTCTTGATCGATACAGATAGAGTCCATCCATATCAGCAGTGGCTCATCAGTCGACCTAAGGCGTTGAAGCGCCGCCTCCAAGTTCCTAGTGATCAGGAGAATTCTGCCATCACAATATATCGGCCTGTCACGCCCATCCTGACCCCATTCGTAGGATAACGTTTGATATTCAGGGACGGCCCAGCCATTTCCTTTCCTTGGGAGTTCTACCTCCCTCAATGTGATTGTCAGTGGACTGCCGTATTCCCCTAGCTGAATCGTTGCAACTCGAATGGCATGGTCACTGGATATGGGTTGATATGTGTATGGCTGATCATGTACCTGCTTGGGCTTTGAGCATGTCGCTAAAGAAGCAGATGAAGCAATATTTTTTGACTGAGGATGATCCATGTCCGGTGTGATGTAATGGACTGTTCATCTCATTCTTGGCGAGATAGACTTTGCATTGGAGTGGGGACGAAGCCAAGATACCGAAGTAAAGCCGGTTGTCATATCCGAATCATGCCCTTCTCGTATCTCTCCATTGGAGGGACAGTTAGGCAACAACCTCGACAGAAACCAACGTGAGCAGATAGCCGGGCTGCCTGTCGGGAGGCCACTTTTAGCGTATTCGCTTAGTCCACCAATAGGAACCATAGAATATCACCCTGATCTGATTTTATTGATGCTATTCAGATGCTATTGTGATATGCAGCCCAACAAGGACCGTTTCTACATAGGGGGATATCACAGATATTACAGCCAAAGGTAGAACGCTTTCTCCGCTTGCTACCACCTAAATTTGGTGTAATTTCACCGAGAATTTGTCGTTTTCTAGGCCTGGCTGTTAAGCCTATCTCCTTGCACCCACGGCAGTTCCCAGGGCTCTTTCTTTTGCAGATTTGATGATCTTCTAGACGTATCATTGAACGTTCAATTGCTGACTCAATTGACGTTCTTTTTCGCTTTAGAAACTGCCTTTGAGAGGTCTGGTCATGGTATATTGACTCAACTGACGTTTGAAGGTATCTGAATAGGCTCAAATCGATCGTCTATAACAGTGATAGGACGCAGATTAGGCAGGTACTACGTCGCAGGAAGGCATTATCGAGGTGGGCAAGAACAATAGGGGGCTTTGTTGACACTCGTGACACTGTTTCTATTTACAAAAAATAACCTTTTTGACCTAGCCTTACCACATCTGGTTAGGGTCAACCTTAAAAATTAACCGAAGGCAAACAGCAGCTAAAGGGATAGTGCTCCCTCTTGCTCCCTCGCACCCTCGGTACTCCCCCCTACTCTCTCGGTACTTCCTCGAAAACGGTAATCAGCAATCCTAAGTTCGGGGTGTATATAATATATATAGGTATATAGTTTCCCTTATTCGTGCCCCTCACTAAGCTTCAAATAAGCGAATACTTAGAGCTTAGTGCGAGGCACGTATAACTTCTTTCCTTGCCATTCCTCAAGACCCGTTCATCATACCCTAAAACTTACTCAGACTTCAGTTCTGATATTGCTACTTCAATTTGGTCCTTCCAAAATGGAATCATTCCTGGATGCGAGATCACATCTGCCGGACGTTCAACCTGATACACTGATCATCGGGCTGTGTGGAGTGAGTGACTACTTTAACCCTGACTTGAATACGCACGCCTGCGACCCCAGAGAAGACGGGTGAATGCTCTCGGACTTTTACTTGCTGAATTACCTCTTCTCCGGCTTGGGAAGATCGCAAGCCTGGTTTACATGCCTGAACCCAGCTGATCTCGTGGCACGCTATGGAGAGTACGCCCATGGCAACCAATATGGAACGAGAAAAGTCGTGTTGGACTGCAATAAAATGCCCGATAGAACTACGCTTCATATTACAGACGCAGACGCCCTTCTACCAACATTTCTAGAGCATCTTCGGCGCACATGTGCTGAAGCGGTAAAGTCTAATAAGCCTGTGCTTCTTTGTGTATTCTGTCACGGCGAAGACGAGACTTTCGGCTGGCATATTGGAGGCTTGGGTAAAGATGGCCCTGTTCTGCATGTCAAAACCGTCGCCGAGATTCTCGCTGAGAACGAAGGGGTTCAACTATGTCTGCTCCTGACTTCTTGCTTCTCGGGCGGGTGGGCAATAACACCCCAACTTCAGGATCTTGAAGGAAAAAGAAAGGCTATTGTGGTGGCCGGTGCGGGACCGGAGACTGAGTCCGAGTCATGGCCGCAAACGCATTCTTTGGGACGAACTTGCGGATCGTTTTACATCTCATCACTTCTTAATGTACTTTCGAGTGAGGAGCCCACAGAACTCACTTCTCCCAAGGCGGTCTCAATGAACACCGAAGAATTCGCCAGCGCCATCAAACACCAGCTATGCTATGTGATAGACCCTCGGTTCGGAGATAATCACGAAATTCAATTCACTGTGCAAAACGATCAATGGACTGACCTATACCACGCCAGAACCGGCATTCCATTATCGACGTATAGAACACGACTGCAAGAGCTTCGTAGCATACCTGCAAGAGACTTGCCTGATTTTAGGAAAGACCGTACAAAGACAGCGCAGGAAATAGATGACTGGGAGGCGCGGCATCCAGAGAGTGGTCTTGCTATCATGGCGGCTTCGAACTTTGGCGGGAGTATGAGGGCTGTGAAAAAGGCCACTCGTAACAAGGCGATTGCGTATATGAAGAGCTTACCAGGTCGCGATAGCCTCGCAAAGAATATTGGACCTCATGGGGTCATCAATGCATGCATCAAAGACCCAGCTAGCATGACCGAGAATATGTGGATTGGGGTTTGGAAAATATTAGGGTACCGCTTCGGAGCCATACAGACAGCTGAGATACTCGCGAATCGATTGGGTCTAAAATTCGGAAAGGCGTCGAGGTGGGACTAGGACAAATGGCTGCAAGAAAACGTCGGATCTCCGGTCTACAAACTTGCTTGTAGTTACAAGGGAACAATTCTTAAGATGGGCTTTCTCCCACCGCCTTACTGGTCAAGCAGACGTTACGACAAACCAACTTGGTATCTCGCCGTAGCTTGTGCGGAAAGCAGCCTGCCCGAGGTGGAGATGCAACGGCGTCTTGAGGCAGTACAAAAGAGTAAGCACCTCGTTGGAGCAAAAAGCTCAACCCTAAGCCCTTTCACTGATTGAGCTCAATAGTGGTTGAGAAAACTGTCGAAGATTGCGCAAATGACCTCAAGCTCACCATGATGTTCAAAAGAAATGGGAACGTGTGGACGACAATCAGAAAGACGATCCGGTCGCTCTCGCCCACCAAATCAGGCGACCCATCCACTCCATCGTCCTTCCGGCCGCGTGGCTTCTCCAACGTTTTAGACAAGCTAACACTATCACCCGAAAGACGCGGTCGAAGAGATTGAGATGCCCAGAGTGCCATTCCAGAAGAATTAGGAAAACAAATAATATCAACAGAATAATTTCAAGAACTTTACCTGTATCTGATTATTATGTTTAAGCTGCTTCGAGAAAGTTAATTCACTTAACTAATTTAATGAATTAAATTTTATATATAACGATTGCAAAAAATATTGCAAAATAATTAAAAATAGTAATTAATAATTATATTATCTCTTAGTTCTATTAAGTTGTAAGATAAAATATTAATTAAACGAGTAATTATTTTAAGATTTTACTAACTTTATAAATATTAGCGGGAGGACGACCAAAGCGCTGCCGCTTTGACGTCGCTTTTGACAGCCTTTTCGCCTCGGCCTTCTGAACGCGAGGATCCCATGCATCCCACAGCCCTAATTCTTTTCCGTTCCTGCTTGGACATGGCCTTCTCAAAACGCTTCGATTCAGTCACTATTCCTCCTGCGTGCGGTCAACACGCTATTTATTTATATGATGGTACCCCTCTTCCCCCTCAGAACTGGTCCCTCTACGACGACAACAGAACTGGCTGCTGGGCTCAGCCACCCACTTTGTCCTGTCTTTCGTGTCCCACTGCCTCTCGCCTCTTCCTCTTCCATCTCCTCACGCTTCCACCTTCGTCCTTCCTGCACCTTGTCTTCGACAACCAACCATTCTGACTCATCGGCCCTATGACTTCTCCAAAATATGACGAAGCTGTGGCACACACTATAGAACACTTCGCGGAATACTACCAGCAACTGAAAGATGACTTGAATGTATTGAAACTTTAACGAGTCTACAAAGCGGACAGCGAAAACATGTTAAACCTGGTCAAGAACTTTTGATATCAGTAAGAATCTTTCTCCTATTCAGTCAATGAATCATTCACTATCTAATCGACGTCGTCAGATACTGTCAATTCACCAAGAAGAACCCTGTGATCATTCATCGGCAAATCCTCGAGTGCTAATTAGTCAACCACATGCAGCTAATCACCACGTTGGCACCGTTGGCACCGTTGGCAGCTGATTAAATCAAAGGTTCAACCAAACACCACTTAATTACGCCATTAACCTCGTAGTTAGATCTAATAGCTGGTAAATTGCATCATTTACCTTTGCGCATAGATAATTAGATGGCTAATAGCATCATTAAACAGGTTGACAACATCTTCGCCCTTCGCGTTCTACATGCTCACCACCCTACTCGCCACCCTACATGCTCGCCTACCTACATGCTCACCACCCTACTCGCCACCCTACCTACTCGTTAGCCTACTCGTCAGCCTACTCGCTTCAAAACATGCTTCAAAACATGCTTCATGTTGTCGTGGGGCGAAGGCTTGCACCTCAGAGACCCACGGAACAGTATTGATTCGGCCGCACCTTCAGGGTCCATGGGGATATTAGCTACTATTGATAGGGGTTTCCCGAGCATGGCTCAGCCGCACCTTCAGGGTCCACGGGGATATTGGTCACTACTTATAGAGGTTTCTCGAGCGGAGTTTTCTTCTTCTTCTTAACCTTCACCTTTTATCTATTTTATCTATCTATCTATTCACCTGTATCTAGCCTACCTCCTAGATCTACCTACCTACTACTACTATGCCTTCTGAGCTCTGACTACTAGGTTGAGCAGTACTACCCCTTTACAATGTGACGTGTTCAAACACGCGTCATTCGCTCCATGGCCTACTTCATAGTATGCTTCATACATGCTTCATAGCACATGCTAATCAGCTCAATAGAAAGCATTCTTCATGACTCGATATCAAATTCTCTATCGAGCTCCCTATCGAACACTTTACATGCTTCAAAATACGCGTCGGTCGAGCGCATAACAAAGGTCAAACAGTGCCTCAAACAATGCTTTCTACATGACTTTCTCCAAGATTCCCTACCGCATACCCTTCATGATTCTCTACCGAGCATCCTTCATGATTCCCTACCGAGCACTCTTCATGATTTTCTACCGAGCATTCTTCATGATTTCCTTCATAGTTTTCTTCATGATTTTCTATCAAATATTCTTCATGACTTTCTTCATGATTTTCTATCGAACATTCTTCTGCTGCGTACGTCAATCTAGCATTCTTGAGATCTAGCAGAATTCTTGCCTCTGTTCTTTCTATTATTCTTGCTTTTCGTCAATCAGATTTTCTGCTGACACTAAAATATTTCAGACAGAATAAGACTCAATCTGGCAAGACTGCGCTCGTCTCAGCTAGCTCACCTCGATTCACGACTTCCTGTCAATGCGATAAAAATATGAGAGAGAACATTGTTGAAAACCTGCTTTCTGAACTACTTCGAGGGTTGAAATGTACTGAGACATGATTGACAGAACAACGACGTCGTATATCTTACTCTGAGGCAAACCGCGGAAGTTAATGCTATGCACGTAGCGATGTGTGATCTAATATCCTTTCGTTTCTTCTTTACAATCTTCCTACTCAAAGACTCAAAACAGCTTTGCGATTCAGTTACCTCGAAGGGATATGAGTCACTCAAACGTGGACTCGGAAATTCTCCTCTACTAACCTCATAGGGAAGACTCGCGCGAAGGGGAAAAAGGTCTCACTATTCTCCCTGGCCAGGAATATTTTACCTATTAGCGCTGCAGCTTCGTAAACCCCAAGCATATCTAGCACTCTCAAGCTCTCGAAGGGGTGCGTGCGAGATCTCGTGAGGTCCTATCATCATCTCTTCCCCTTTCTCATTTCTCTTCCTCTCCCTCATCCCCTCCCTTCTTTTCTTCCGCGTTTCTCTTCTGTTCTTCTTTCCCAATCATCTTCTCACACCAGGAGATATTCTGGACAGGCTGAACTGATCCGAAGTCTTGCTCTCGCGGCTCTGCGGCCCGTCTAATAGATATCTTGACTACGAATGCCGCGAGGTGTGATTTGAGTACTATGTGTGTTTATATGATGGACGGGGTGTATACAATCGGCTCGGCATCTAGGATTCTACCGCCAGTGCGCCCCCCTTGCTCTCTCGCTGCTCCCCCTTGCTTCCTCGCTGCTCTCTCTAAAGTGGCTTTGCTCCCTTTCCCGAACGGAAACGGCAATCCCCAATCCTAAGTTCGGGGTGTATATAATATATATATTTCTAAAAATTACCGTAAGTTAAGCATAGCAAATTTATGTTCAATCACTTCGATCGAAGCCTTGTTGCTACTTCAGGATTTATCCTAGTACAGACCCCGATCTGGTCCGATGAGCCATCTGAGAGTTGAACCCTATATTGAATAACTACACATAACTGTTGCCTTAGTTAGTGATTGAAGAGTCCATTTACAAAGTTTTGCACTGTTAGCAAGCTACTCAAGCGATCGCAACTGGCTCCACAGGCACTTCTATGAGAGGGCTCGAAACCCCGAATACCAAGCCGAATACCTTAGCGGTAAGAGGTGTTACGAATAGAGCATTTCCACTCCATTCTAATGCTGTTCCCCGCCAAACCTGTCCAAAAATAGTCGGCCTGGTAAATTGGCCTGCAGCGGCTGCGCTCACTAAATTTACGTGCTTCCTTGTAGTGTCGTTCACGGCCACTCTTTTGTGTGGTGATTGTCAACCTTGTGTGCCGCATGCTCATTCATGATACCTTTCGTCTTGTGCACCTGCCGAGCTTCCCCGCAGGCTTCATCGTACCGCCTTCCCATTCTCTGCTTCCTCCCTTGTTTCAGTGTCAATCAGCAATTTTCATGCGCCAAAATGAACATACTGTGCCCTCAGAAGTGGCTCCTCCCATTTCCGTCCATTTAGTCCAACTTTCACTCCATCACATTTTGCACACAGCCGCAATCTTGAATTTTCCATTTTCTCAATCTCTGAGGTCCATGCCACAGTTGAGAAATTCGACCGCCTCATCACGATTATTGAGTCGAGCCCAGTCCTGCAGTGAGCGGCCTTGATGGTCTGTGATTCCCGGATCGATGTCCTGATCATCGATCAAGAGCCGAAGCACACCAAGGGAACCACCTCCTGCCGCATGGGATATTGGTGTACGACCAGCAAAGTCTTGCAGATTCTTCTCGATGCCCGGTACCAGGAGTAGGTATCGAGTGATATCTTCAAATCCCTCACTTGCAGCCCATGCCAGTGCGGGGCTTCCGGACTCATCGCGTTGATTAATATCGATTTCTCCGGTTTCGACCAATATTCTAATGTAGTCGATATACCCTGGTCGATCTAGCGCCCACGCTAAGGGCGTCCAACCAAATTTATCTCTTTTGTCAGCCTCTCTGGGGTTCTGCTGGATGAGGAACTTTAGGACAGAATTGCGTTCGTGGATTTGAATCTTCCTGGATGGCCTGCTTACCGCCCATGAGATAGCATTGCGGCCGGTTGCATCTCTGTGAGACACCGAGATCTGTGATCTCCACAGTCGCTTCACTACCTGCAGCGAACTTTGCTCTGCAGCATAGGATATTGCATTCCTTCCGGAAGAATCGAAGCTCTGCATATCTTCTCGACTAATCTCTCGGAGTACTAAGTCAACACACGCATGAGATTGCGTGCACGCTGCATAAGACAGGGGAGTTCGACCCTTCTTGTCTCGTCGTGAGAAGTCGGAACGCTTATCTGACTGTAAGCGTCGAAGACACTGCAGGCAGCCAGAGAAGGACGCTTCTAGAAGTGCAATGAAGCCAGCAGAGTCTGGATTGTCAACCACGATATCTCTACGACCGAGCAGCATGTCAATAATTTCGTGCTGGTCAGATGCAACCGCGTGTACGAGCGGTGTCCGGGTGCGTCTGTCTCCAAGGTTTGGGTCAGTGACTGCCGACTTGAGGAGGACGGAACAGACAGTCTGATGACCTGCCAGTACAGCCAAGATCAACGGCGATTGACCGTTGTCCAAGAAGTTTGGATTGATACCATGGTCCAGAAACGCTTGCACCACTCTGGCATGACCCTGTGACGCAGCCCAGAGTAAGGCAGATTTGCACTGAGACTCAGCGATGCTTGGTCTGAAGCCGTTAGCGAGCAAACGCTGCTGGGCCTCCGGGTGATCAAACATAGCGGCGACGAGCAGTGGATCAAGCTGCCCCAGTTTAGGCACTGTGATTTTAGATTGATGTGCCCAGTATCTGTACCAATTTGAAAACTGCACCTGGCTCGGGTCTGAGAGTAATGTCGCCTGTCTCGCGAGTGTCTCAGGCACGATATGCTCACAAGAGGCGTAATGGTGAGCCCAATGTGTGGCTGCGTAGTCGAATGCGGCTAACGAAGTCCTGATTCGTGAACATGTATCCTCATCCATATCCTCCTCATCCCTGAGGAACATCACATCCTTAATGTTGAACATAGCCGCATAGTCGTCCGTTTCTTCCTCTGCAACAATGACAGGAGAAATCGAGCTCACGGTCGCCGCCGAAGATGGTTCATTCTCGTTGAAGAGATCATTGGAAATCTCGTCAAGGAGCAGGTAGTTGATACATGCTTCTGCAAGTGCTAGGTGGGCCGACGCTATGTCTGTGCCATAAGTCCTCGAAAGCGCATGGGTAGTGTTGGTACCGAGCTCCAGGAAGAAGTCTCTAACTGTTGAATGGACGAAACTAACATGCTGATCTGGAAATCGTATAAGAGGTCCAAACATCAGTTGAATGCTGTTTTTCAATACCACGATCTCCGCTTCATCTCTAGATCTTGACCGCTCAACACTTGCAAACGCTCCAAGCTCGTCTAGATTCAACGTGCGGACACTACCGACAAGCAATTGGACACATCTCTTAATGGTCTCTCTATTCTGAGGTGTAACAGAGGGCAGGTATCGAGCATATGCTCCTTTGAGATCCTCAGGTATTTCCGCCAGCAGCTGCTGCGGAACATTTGTGTATAGTAAAATTGTCGTCTTTATTTGCTCTAAGACCAAACTCACCCATAGAAATGAATTTTGTGCCTTCCTGTACAATGCGTCTTTCAATTCCGCAGCCGCGACCAAAGTGCACCGCTGCAAGGCTACTAGCTGATCCACTTTGTAGTTGATAAAGGCTACAATGTCCTGGATCATCCCAGAAGGTCGGTCTTCGATCTTTAAGTGGAAAAGGTTGCTGGAGTTGCCAAGAGCTTTCCACTCAGTCATTGTTTGCGGCTGACTTGTGAATAAGATTTTCAGCTTCTTGCCATGAAGTTGACCTTGATCTTTGGTAAGTTCTAGCATGCTTCCAATGCTTGAAATTAGTTTTTCTCTGGATCGAGCTTGACACTCGTCCAAACCATCCACAATGATGTAATAATAATCATAGAGAGCGGTGTCTAGAGCAAACAAGAATATCTTCCACAAAGACTCCAAAGACTGCCCAAATTCCTGCCACATGGAGGCGAATTCCGCCCTGACTCGGCGAATCAAGTTTTTTTTGGAGGTGAGAATTGCCGAGATCAGGCCGCAGAGTATTGACTGTGCATTATTCCGACCCTCGATGTCTTTCGCGCATTGGAAAGACAGCACGATAGACGAAGGACCAATTCGGGCTTGCTGAATTGCTTGTGCCCTCAGAACTTCTGTCAGAAATGATGATAGGGTTGTCTTGCCGCATCCCGCATCTCCAGTCATCCATAACACAGCCGAGCCCTCCTCCTTCTGCCAATTCTGATATTCTGGAGTATCAAGAGACCACTTACAAGTCCCTTCTACTCGATCACTCGATAGGACCGATTGAAAATCTCGTCGGAAATAGGATGTGTATTTTCTTTCTGACTCAGTCAACGCTGTTGAAACAGAGCCTTAGCATCTATGAGTTGGATGCTGTTCAAGGACTTACAATGTAAAGATTCAGCTGAGGCTGCATTCGTACTCTCAGACTTTGTCGATGTCAGTCGCACAACTCGTTGCAAAGCAGCTGAAATAAGTCGATATCTAGGGTCTTGCAAGGAAGAAAATCGGCACATATTCATGTGATTCGCAGGTAACGGTATTTCCTCCTCTTCCGGTATCCGCAGTAATGCAGACTGCTTGCTTACAATCTAACTTTTGATTAGAAATATTACTAATAGTGTTGCGTCGCGCTCACCAGCTGATTGAAGCCTTTAGGCCACTCGGTCTCGTAACAAGATATTATGTGTTTCTGCTCGACGCGAGGAATGAAAGATTCATTGATATCATCGAGCGCACTAGACTCGCGGGCGAGCACTTGGATGAGATCAGCTCTCATAGAGCCAGCCAAAAGTGACCCTCCGGAAATAGCCAAGCCAAGGTTCACCACGTCAATAAGAGGTCCAAGCGAAGCGGCAATGTCGCTACCTCTGTGCGGCGTCCCCATGAACATTATGGCTTGTGTCGTGCGCAAGACCTCTGCGAACCGCTTTTTTTCGTGGGCAGTTACCATGGCCTGTGGAAAGGTCAGTCATCTGAAAAGGTAACGTAAGATCTTCTTCACCTGTTTGACGACGATCCCTCCAAGACTGTGGCAGATGAAAATGGTCGGCCGACGCTTGCCCTGAATTCATTTAGCTGGATCTCCACGATACATAACAAAGAAACTCACTGCCTCTGTCTGATCAAGCAATGACTGAAGTAGCTGTGTCGCAAACTCTTTGATGTTTGCGACTGACCTGCTGAATGCAGGTGCAGATGCATATCCGAAAGAGTATATTCGAGCCCCCGGCAAGTCGACCGGAAGCAGGTGCGACAGCCAGAGGATGTCTTCATCTTGTTCGTCTTTGAAATTCTTTGTCCAAGTCCTGAAGAAATCTCCACCAAGTCCATGGACAGCAATTATGTCAACATCAAAGTTTTCCTGTCCAGCAGTTGGCTCAAGCGGCAGCGGAGGTATGAGGCGGAGACCGAATCGATCAGGATCTTTTACCAGCTGTCTTAGGCTTGAAGACGCTTCGTCACCTCCTGGAACGAATTTATCACTCTTGATGGTGGAACACGGGTAAGCACTGTACCTTAGAGCAATAGTAGTGGTCTAGCTATTGCTACACGTACCTGTGTGCCGACAGATGATGAAATCTGGCGGTCACCGGAACGCAGTCTGTGAATGAATTTCCTCATCTCCCGTGGCGCATCGTTTGAAACCTAGGGAGTCAGCTCAAAATTTCTGTTTCGGAAACCTTTTGGCTTTTGCAAGATCGTCTTTCCTTATCGCAATCCAACCTTCTCGTGCTCTTGTTTACCTAGTTCCGTTCCAAGATGATCCGAGTGTGTAGGTCGGGCACGTGACAAACAGGCATCAACGCCAAGCAATTTCTTCGACAAGTTTCAGCAATGACGACAAATTTCTCGTCGATGCGACAACTTGCATTGAATCATCGGGGCTCAACATCCAGAGCGTGATGGGGTATGCGCTTGCGAACTCTACTAAAGTAATCTGATTTGACGTTTTCTAGGCAACCTCCACTATCGGTAGGCATCGTTGGATGTCCAGGGAGCGGGAAACGTACAATTGTCGGCTGTCTCTTGTACAAGGTTCGCTCCTAATCAAATACGCCTGGGTGGGTTCTAATCAGCGATACAGTATAATGGTATCAGCTTGTTAGACCTTGAAAAGCTACGATCACAGGGAATACATTCGTATGGGCAGGTAGTGGAAGGACTTCGGTCGCAAGGAGTTGAGCTGAAATTTGAGACTCCAAAGCACGTCATCAGCATAATTGGTTCGCTCAGTTCATCTCCCATCTTCTCAAGCGGCCTGCTAAATCCCAAGAGATATCGCCTCTAACAAACCGGATGTCTGGCTCGTCATTGTATCGCCTGATGATACCGCCACAAGTCTAGCAGAACATGTTCGAGTGCCATCACAGGCAAAGCCGATCGTATTGATCACGAAGTTGTAGGCGATTAGTGGCATACGCTGAGATGGACATACCTTCTGCTGACTTGCACTGCAGGGACAATGTACAGTGGTCTCAACAGGTGTTTGAGAATAAGGTTTCTGAAGTGTCCAAGCTTGTGCACAATGCCACATACATACCTTGCAACGGTCTCAAGGGAGATAACTTCGTTGATTTGTCGCCGAAAAGTGCCTGGTATGCAAAGAAATTTGAAAATTCTGGGAGCAGCATTCCTCAGCCTGGGACTTTATTGTCAGCTATCGATATCTTAGGTGATGGGCTCAACGCAAATGAACGCCAGAGCTAAGGTCACAGCGTGCGAATCTCTGCGTATGAAGGAGGCTCGAAGGGCTTACGACATTCCTTATAATAAGTATGATTCTAAATATTGCTAGGTGCGTTACCGTACTGGCACTTTTCATCGCTCTCCCTCTTGGCTCCTTTGTCAAGCAGCCGCTGTACCACCTCCCCGTGGCCTCCTACTACTGCCGCCTGCGGTGCGTTGCCGTGGGGTCCACCTTGCCTATTGACGTCGGCATTCTGGTTGGGGAGCAGCTGCACCACCTTCTCGTGTCCTCCTGATGCCCCTTGGGGTGCGGTGCCGTATTATCCACCTTGCGCAGCTCTTCATCCACGGATTGGATCTGCCGAGGACCTACCCTCAAACAGGCTTGTCGAAAATATATTGCAGACCGGATGAGACCTAAATTGCGAGTGCCACGGAAGTGCCGTAAAGCCGCTGAGGGAGTTCGACGCCATTTTGCCATAATCTGCATTTATAAATCTGGTGTATGAAGCACGTTAGTCGGATGTGTCGCTCTTTTTCAATGTCAGGGAAGAGTTTTGCGTGTTCGTAATGAGAATGCCTTGTAGATAGTGCTGTCGGTCACGAAGACAAAGCCAGCCCGGTCCCTGACCACAGTTCCTGTGAGCGGGACGATGGCACTTATGGTGTTTGGGTGAGCACCGATACCTGATAAGCCGGGCTTGCGGTAGAAGGAATCCAAAGATGAGGTTGCCAATCTCACCTGGTACGCGAAGGAGTACGGACTCCATTACTGCGGTTTTTGTGACTCAGCGATGAGGTCAGGGCAGGCTTTTTCGTATATGATACAGGCAGGCCTGGAATTAATTAGCAATTATAACGTGCGTAAAACGAACTTTTAAAAAGATTATTACGAGTAAAAGAAAAGAAATCGAGTAAATAAATAAACGATAACGAATCGTATAAATAATAGAAATATTAATTCGAACGCGATTATAATTAACGTCAATGCGTCGTAAAGAAATAATAAAATGAACTCATTTAGAGAAATCTTATAATTCTTTATCTGTTATCTTCAACTTATTCAGAGAAACTTTTGAGTAAGACGTCGAGATTGTCATGAAGAAATGAACTAGATAAAGTCTGCATAATTGTTCTTGAATACAGTCTGTGTTTCTAAAAGCTGGTCTTGTTGACTTTCTGAGTGGCAGAAGGCAATTTAGTTGGGGTATTTCCCCTCTTAAAGCAAACTCATCATCAGCAATAACTTACGCGAAAAACTCTCTAATATGCTAAATTCAGCACCATATTCCCCGCCGCCAACAGCATTGGTGACCCTAGCAAGTACAGCACAGCCTACGAACCATCTAGCATGATACTACTTGCCAGCACAGCAGTCCCATGAACCCAGATCCCAGCCCACAGAGTAAGCGTAAATCCCTTCACTACGTTCGCCAATACCACCGCCTTATTTACCCCTTTCAAGGCCTCAACCGATTGTTCGCGCATCTGTGGCCTCACATCGATGAATCTCGGCAAACAAACGAGGACAGTAAGCTTCAAGAGCCCCGGCACGACTCGAAGACCCAAATAGCCAGCAATGAGCAGATCATGATTACATGCCCACGTCACCACAGTCTGAAAGCCAAGAACGACCCCGAGAATGATAGTTGCTACCACCAGCAGCGTCCCAAAGAGCAGCAAAAGAACGCGTGGTATACCAACGACCATGAACACAGGCTTTTGACCTTTCTCCCTCTGTACTGCTCGCTCACCCACCTGCCCCTGCTCCACCGACCCCCCTTCCTCCAACTCCGTCCCATCATCCGCCGAACCTGCACGCCGCCCTGCCAGCGCCTGACTTGCAACCCCCACACCTGCATGCCCGCAAAACACGCTCAAAAATAAATACCACCACCCCCGTCTAAACACCTCGTCAACGCCCGGCCCATTCCCAGGGAGCAGCGCGATGCCAGCCGGAATGAGCCCCAGCATCGCAGTCCCGCTGCCCATGCCGGCTTTGGCGTATTCGCTCTTGTGCGCAAGGATGCATTCGGCGTACTCGAAACATTTTCCAGCGGGCGAGGCGGCGGCGAGGACGGAGGCGCAGAGGGATTGGTTGTTGGGGGAGAGGAATTGTGTGCTGTAGAGGATGGCGAGACGGCGCGCGGCGTGTACTTGGGTGGTGGTTAAGAGAAGGAAGAAGGGAGTGCGGGTTTCATTTTGGATGTGTTGAATTATGGAAAAATGCTCACTAGAAGTTGGAGCGTCGCGTTGAAGGATTCGGACAATGCTTTGTAGTTTTGTTACTTTTTCTGTAAACATGACTGGAAAATTGGTGGCTGCATGAGGCTGCGTGACTGCAAATTCTACTGGCTGACACAATCTCCTTCCTGAACACCCTTGCCCGATTCAAGATATTTCCAATACTTCGCTTCAGCCTTGAAAGAATAGAAAGACTGCTAACTTGTAAACAGTTTGTCTACATAGTAGTGAATCAATATCTCACATTCATCAATGAGAGTCCAGCATGCAGATCTCAAAAAAATGGTACAGTAGGTACTACCACAGAGGATAAAAAATCACAGTAGTAGCAGAGCAAGCCGTAAACACCTCTGCACAGGGAACATCTACTTGAGAACTTGAGTTTCTAAATCTGGAGAGGTCATGCCATCTTTGCAAGTGAAGAAAAGTCTGTCTGAATTTTTGATAACAAATCAATACGAATTGCTTGACATGGCCAAGCACTGATTTTCCCACCAAGATTACTATGAGAGCTCCAATCTTTCTTATCTGCTTCGTTTCCCATCACCTTGAAGCTGCTAATCGTCTACACAGTGGCAAATCCGGTATTTTTGATTTGAATTATTCAGCGACCATACCTTCGAAGCGCTCTCACTCCTGCACCGACACTAGCTCCTCCAGGGCCCCGTTCCTTCTCTAAAGACATCTTCGCAGCCCACTCAACCCCTTCTTCGTCGCAATCATACTGACTCCGAAGCACATCATCACGATCGCGATTTTTGGTTTTAATACTATTGCAATTTCTGGTGAGGAAGTTAATACTCTGAATGTTGTCGATCTTATGCTGTATCTCTAAGATATTTTCCTATGAAGAAGTCAAGGCCATATCTATATGTGATGAGCTCTATGTTAAGGCTACTGGGATGGGTAGTCTATGGTTGGTACTATTGGATAGATCTGTCAAGGACAAGTGCGAAGCAGTTGGGTAACAATGTGGTCTATTGCTGTAGCAGTGGGTAGCGATAACTAATGAGTTGAACACAAACCATAAGAGCGTCGTGTTGGAACCCTATATAGACCAATGAAACTCTCCTACTCGATCCACTGGACCTGTCGAGCTGGTCGACCAACTACTCACCCGGCTCAACGAGTCGAGCACGTCGAGCGGCGTACCTACTGCTATGACAAGGGTCTGTGCCCGCGGGCACAGACCGTAAAAATGAGGCCTGTAATAGTCCTCATCAGATTTGAAAAGGTCCATAATTGATATCTTCAAGTCAATGCCGTTCATTCACTAGCAGATCACAGGATAGACAGATCTTAATTTAAAATCCCTCATCTTTCTCAAAGAGTGATTCAGTTTGATCCAAAACAAATTCGAGATAATTGCCATGTGATGACTCTAAGCTGAAAAATAATCTTTATCTTTCGTTCGTGGAACATATTGAACTTATCTTTCTCTGAGTTCTTTCATGTGCGTCACAGAGGCGAGCTGAGACCTTTACTTATCAGAATATATGGAATGCTGATATCATTATCCCCAGAACAGCTATTTGATCCTTGGCCCGATCCAAAGAGATGAATTGTACTGTTAACCTTGATGTACATAAGAGTAGCGGCTTAACTGGCTAACAGCAAGAGGTTTGTTTCATCCAACTTCATTGCACCGTCGTGTCATGGGAACGGAGCATTCACTCCATCCCGTCACGGAACGAAATTAGGATTGTCCAGTGGCAGCTACTTCCGTACCACACGCTGGAACCTGAGAAAGTGTCGCAAGAACAACTTTGCGCTCCGCGCAGCTTGGTCGTCAAACAACGAAGAGCGGACTTGTTGAAATCCGCATGTGGAATGATGCTTGTGTGTTCACACTTTAATGGCATGACGCGGCATGCTCCCCCTTGCCCCCTCCAAAGCAGCCCTACTCCCTTTCCCGAACGAAAAATATCTACATAGCTTCATTAATCTCCCACAAAATCCAAGACCCTGACCTCCAAAACCCCCCCCTTCCAAACCACCCTCCCTCTCTTCCCAAACAACCCAAACCACGTCGTCGCACCTAGCCCCAATCTTCCAGTCATCGCTAGCTAGCTAGCTAGCCTGCTTTCTATCCAACCCCTCCAAGAATCACACAACCTCCACCCGCCACCCAACACCATCCCACTTCCCCTCCGACCCCAAGCACCCGCCCAGCCCTCAGCCCCCAGCGCCCATACCTGGTAACCTCCCTAACGTCTCCAATGCGGTCTAGAGCCCTTTTGGTTGTTGTTGTGAGTAGGTAGGGGTGTGTCTTTTTTTCTACTAGTAGCGAGATAGATAGGGGGAGGGAGGGCTCGGTAAAGGTTTTAGGGGTTAGGAGTGGGGGGGGACGTGGTGTGGTTTTTTGGGGGGGGGGGAATGGTTACGTATGGGAAGCTTGCTTGGACGGTTGGAGGCAGTGTTTGAAGACCCTACATGTAGGATGGTGATTTTCTTATGTCGTTCACACATCTGCCGCTAGGGCAATTTCTAGTTTTCAACTCACCATATCTCACTTCAAGACCCATCAACCATCATAGTATCATCCCCCCCATCATCCACCCTCTCCTCTACCACCACCCCTCTCCCCCCCCCTTCCAACAACTCCCTCCTCACCTCGGGCCCGATATCCTTGTGCCCCCTCACCAGCAACAGATCCAGCAGCGCCTCGCGCTGATCCTCGGTAATGTCGTTGCGGTAGCGCTGCGCAAACGCTAGC
>JAABUL010001031.1_pt1 | contig 55710 bp, 53 predicted proteins | sample 5559151 | NCBI WGS metagenome assembly JAABUL01 (sample SAMN10711876, study PRJNA513368) | rock metagenome | isolation source: Antarctica rocks | place: Antarctica: Victoria Land, Pudding Butte sud
TAGTTTAATGTTGGGACCGTGCCTAGAATCTAACCACACTGCAGCGAGGTAGTGCGTAGCTGGATAGAATGTTTGATCAATAGAGGTAGCTCTAACTAGGAAACTAAGAATACAGAAGGAAGAAGACAGTTTCGAGCTGTATCTATAGTAGGGCGAACAAAGGGGCGAAGTAGCCGGTTTGCCAGGGCTCGAATAGATGGAATGTTCCAGCATATTTCGATCCGGAACATCGTTGTTCCTTGTCCACATACCGAAATCCCTAGGGCCTATTGGCTAGGCCCTATTCCATCCCGACACGCTTCGTAACAATTAGTAGCGTCTGAATAGCTTCATTTTCATCTATTGAAGATGTTTTGATGCAAGAATAAATGTTGAGAGATTGAGATGTCAAAAGATTTATACAAATTTGGTGAAAGATGCAATGTCAAGAATTAAATAGCTTTCTGCACATGTTAATAAAGAATGAGCTTAGAATGAGGCACGAATACTCGACACGTCAACTTCAAGTCTCTTTTCTTTTTTGTAAACAGATCTTGTTGACGCTTCAAAGACTTCAATCAAAGTCTCGACTTTGACATGACTGTGCTTTAAAGCAGAGACTCATCACTCGTGATGTATTGATTCAAACTTCTTGTTGCTTGCTTGATCAGACGAGCAAATATGCAAGAGAAATCTCTATTTTCTGTGATTGAATCATTGTTGCTAAAGCATTCATCTTTATAGACATAAACACGAAAAGCTTTCTTCATTTTCGCTTCTAGCTTTGAAGGTGAGTCGATGCTGCTTTACGAAGATAAACATTTCTGAGCACTTTCTGAGCACTTTCTGAGCATTTCTGATTCGATCATGAGCTACATAAAGCAGTGCAGAGTCACAGAACACAAAAGTCTGAAATAACTGTAACTGAATTTAAATAGTAGATCTGCTGAACTTGTTTATAGATAAAACTGACAATTCAAATTAAATTCAAGACTTATCAAACATTTTCAATCTGTTTACATAATTTTTGTAACAATAGTAGTATGAATCAAAAAGTAAATTGTAAAAGAAATCAAATCTATATTAGATCTTATGAGAGAACTGTTCTGAAACTGAGAGCAGATGATGAAATCTTATTGAATCAATGCACAATCAAATTCTTCATCATTAAGTGAGTGAAGAGTTTTGAGTCACTTCTCACGAGCTCGATGACTTTTCTGACGTCGAGCACTTACAGAGCACTCTAGACTCAAAAAACTCACTGCATAGTAGAAAAGCAACGTCTTCGTCGCAACAGCTCAGTCTTATACATTGACTAGATGCATCTGAACAGCTCTTTGTAGTACTTCTCTTCTGATGATGACTTTGTTCATATTTTATAGCTGATTGTTGTTGTATCATGATCATACTTCATTTTCTGATTGTGAAGATTGAGTTTTTGTTCATCTGATGACAAAGTTCTTTTGCGTAATCATAACAGCTAGTATCTGTTATGAGTTTGCATAAAGCGAATCATATGAGTGTATTCTAACTAGAAGTTCAAAGCTAAAGAAGAAAGAAGATGAAACACGTTGAGAGTCTTATACTTACGAAGGCGCGCTAGATTACTAGCGTGTCAACATCAGCTCTATACTAGTTTATGATAGTCTAACATGATCTATGTTAGACTAACTCAAGATGCACGCTTGCAACATTATTTTCTCTCTTCATCTAACAATGTTCTCATTGCTGCAGTTCAGTTGATCTTTCTTGAGTCGATTTCTATCTTGACTTGTTCAAATAACGTTCATGAAAGTCATTGACAACTTTCAAGCAATTTTTGAATTCACTTTCATTAACGTTGTATCAATGTAGATCAACATCGTATTCTTTTCTGTTAGAAGTTGATCTAGAGCGAGTCATAGAGATGTCATTTAACTAATAGATAAATGCTAAGAAAGAAAAGTATCTACAGAAAAGAACTCGATTCTTATATGTGTGTTTCTCAGCTCTGTGCTAGACTCGATTGAGTTGATGTCTTACACATATGATGCAGAGTTTCAATGATATCATCTCTAGATCAGATTCTCGCTAGACTCGATTAGAATGAAACCAGGCGAAGACTAGGCGAAGAATAGATGAAGACTAGAATCGTAACATTATTCTTCTTTCTTGACTATTCATGTTTGCATGAATGTTGTTTTCTAGTGCGCTTTTCTTGAATATCTGGTATGAAATTCATCAATCATCTCTTGAGTGTTCATAAACTCGTCGTCGTCAGCGTTATATCAGTTGAGATCGTTGTCATAGCTCTTTTATTTGACTCGATATTGAAGTCGTCTTCTATAACATCAAAAGTTCAGTATATCATCGATTTTTCATTCGTTTTCATCGTTTATCACTATTAATCTCGAAGATTCATTCTTTTGATCAGACAGAGAGTCATCAACGACAGAACGAAGAAGCTCTGAATGAAATACGTCGTGTATATGCATAGTCTCTGATAGTTTCAACTTATAGAATGAGTCAACAGACTCAGTGATCTGAAATGAGTTGAGCATCTTGTCATTTAATTTTTTGAAAGATCTCGCTGTAACGATGTTTCATTCGTTCAAAAACATCTTTGATTCAATCTTGTAATTGATCTTCTTTCTATGCTTATTAGCTTGATTTACCATTTGTTTCTGTGTTTTGATCAGAGCTTCACGAGCGAAGATCAATGTCTTGTTCATTTGTTCAAATATATTCTTGACTCAATCAATCTGCAAGCGTTCGCGAATGCTTTCATACTCGATGATGTCAGAGTTGAAGCTCATATGAGAGTGAAAACTCTTGTTCATGAAGAAGAAGATCAAGAAAATGACTGAAGACAAGATGTTATTGTTGACAAACTCAATCATGAATAGTCACTTGAATCAGTCGTTCTGCATGTATGAACAGAAGAAACGAAGATATCGCTCGACATTCTGATTGACTTGTTCGCTTTGATCATTGATTTGAGAGTGATAGACGATAAACAATCGAAGAGAAATGCTCAGTCGTTTGCAAAGAAACTTTCAAAGAATGAAGATGAACTGAAAATCTCGATCGAATACAATGAAGCTGAGTAAATCGTGAGTTCAATATACTCATTGAAGCAACATTTCAGCTGTCTTTTCGACTGTGATATCTTCATCATCAGTGATGCAAGAAATATAATGTCTTTCTTTCAACAATCTGCAGATGACAGTCAGAATAGCGTTATAGTCGTATGAATCAGATAGATTGATAATGAAGTTCATGACTATGTTTTGTCATCGCTGTTCAGATATAGATAAAGGTTGAAGCAAGTCGTTTGATTTATTTCTTGATGTCTTTGAACGTTGACATATGTAGCAGTTTTGAATATATCGATCTATCGTTTTTCACATAGAAGATCAATAGTAATTTCGCTTTATGATCTTCACTGTTCTAAGAATTTCAGAATGATCAATCGACGATTGATCGTGTATCTCACGAATCAAGTTTATTTGTAGAAGCTCGTTGAACGAAACTCATAGCTGACTATCATGATACAAGATTTCATTCTGAGTTTGACAATTCTTCAATTTGATATCTTCATATTATGCTTCATCTCTTGCTATTGCTTCGCGAAGTAGCGTACAATTCTCGTCGATTTCATTAGTTTCAAGAATCTGTTTATAGATTGATTGATCATTATTCTTCTTTAGATCAACGATCTTCATTCAATTCAATGTCAGAATAGTAGTTTTTTAATATTGAACGCGTTCATCGTTGAGATCTCTAAGCACGAAGTCAGCTTGATGAGTTAATGCATTGATCTTAATGTTCTGTTTGTCAGATTGATATATTATCTTGAAGTTGAAGTCAGCTAACTTCTGAACTCAATGCATCTGTCATTGACTCAGCTTCTTGTCTTTCATCAATGAGATGAGCGCTTGATGATCGATGAACATCTTGATAAAAATGTCAATCAGCTTCAGTTCAAGTCATCAGTGTTCAAAAGCTCGAATTATGATCAGCAGTTCTTTATCATATATCTTGTAGTTGCATTCAGCAGAAGACATGTTCTTGCTATAGAAGACAATTGAATGTAGAACATCTTCATCATCATATTGAGACAGAACTTCATCGTTGACGTAGTTAAATGAGTTGATTTCAAGAATGAAATCGCAAGTCTGATCAAAGTGACGAAGTATAAAAGTCTCAGTCATACGTCTCTTCATGTGATTGAATGCAGTTTGACAGACTTTGTTTCATTCAAATATGATTTTCTTTTGAGTAAGTTGAATCATTGAATGAACAATCTTCGAAAAGTTCTTGATGAAGCGTTGATAAAAATTGCAGAAGTCAATGAAGAACTGTATCTGAATGAGATTATTGAGTGTAGATCAATCAACGACTGCTTGCATCTTTCGTGAATTCATCTTAAGTTTCTCGATTGACATCAAAAGTTCTAAAAAGATGGTTTTCTGAACATGAAACTTGCATTTATCGATGTTTACTTGTAGATCAGCTTCTCGTAGTCTATTCAAGATCAATCGTACATGTCGCTTGTGTTTCTTCAAGATCTTGCTGTAAATGATAATGTCATCTAGATAGATCTGACAAAACTGATGTAGATATTCAAACAATACGTCGTTCATATAATGTTGATAGAATGTTGATTCATTGATTAATTCAAAGAACATTACATGATATTTGTATGAGTCGAAGAAGGTAATAAAGATAGTCAAATCTTCGCTATCTGAGTGCATGCGTAGCTTGTTGAACGCGACAATGATGTTCAATCGAGTCAGATACTTGCTTTCTTGTATACAAGCGAGAGTCTCGTCTATCAATGACAAAGAGTAGCGATTTCGTTTGATCAAAGCATTGAGCTTTCTGTAATCAACATAGAAATGCAGACTTTCGTCTTTCTTTTCAGCGAACAAGATAAGCGAGATGTATGATGCGAAGCTGAAGAAAATGAACTTTTTGTTCAGATGTTCAATCAGATATTTCTTTACCTTCTGAAGCTTGTGATCAAACATCTGATATAATCTGCTTCGTAAAGACATTTCTTCATTGATCAACTCAATTTTGTGATCATAGAAACGATGCAATGATAGCTGATCAATTATTGCTCGATCAAAGACATCTAGATAGTCGTGATATTCAGAGAGAAGCTTGATCTTGACTTGCTTGAGAGTTTCAGCGTGAAAAAGCTCATGCAGATTCACTTCTTCAGACTTGTTTTCAACTGTAGTTATGAGTCAATCAATTTTCAAGACAATAACAGCAAAGATCTTAACATCTGATTGTTTGACTAACATTCTATATGTCGCTGTCTCTATCATTGCTATGTTCATTGAACTGAAAGAGAATGAATTCAGACTGAACGTTAATTTAGAATTTTTGACGCTAGTTAAAGTCGCGTCGCGCGATTTTAACTGTTCAATTAGTTTAACTGACTTCTCATTGAACTGATTGAAAGAGAGTGATTTCAGACTGAGTTGAGATGTAGTGAAAGATCTCTTCAGTATATGAGTAGAAGTCAAACTCTTCTGCTTTGTGATTGTCTTGTTGCTTGTGAGTAGAACAATCAATTTATGATTAAGAGTGAAATTCGAAAATCGAAGAAAATCGATTTGCATATCAATTACTAGATCAATTTTGTTCATTCATGTTTTTTCAAGAATCATTTGATGTTGATCTAATCGAGTGATCAACATAGAAGCTGTGTCAATTGTATGATCTTGAACAGTCAGATTCAAATAAATGACATGAGTAATGAGTCTTTTAGCATAATGATCATCAAATTCTCGAATTGACTTTGCTTTGATCAAAGTCAGAAGTTCAATTTGCAACTGATCACAAACAATCTGCGCAATCACTTCATCAATGAACGAATAGTCAGCAGCTTCGATGTCTATCAATGACTTCAATGAGTAACTAATTTCATTGCTAGAAAGTACACATTCAGTAATCAAAGATTCAGAAGCAAAAGAATCATCTGACATGCTCATCATTGAAGAAATTAACACATCTTTCATCGCGTCTTTGATGAAAGTCTCTAGTTTTTTGCCTCGCTATCTTTGAAAGAAGACATTTTCTCATTCTCTTTATTCTTCGAAATGATGATTTCATGTAGGCGAAAAATGAAAGCTCAAGAAGCAGAAGTGTTAATCTTGTTCTGAGAGCAGTTCTTTGACAAGTGGTTCAAAATCTTGTAGATATAGCAAATGATAAATGATCTGACTGATTCAGATGTAGAAAAGATAGTTGACTTGACATATTTGATTATCAAAGTCATCACTGCTGACAGAGAAGTAACGCGCTTTTCAGATGCAACAATGACTTTAACGATGATCATGCAACGTTCGCTTCGAAGCTGATAATTAACTCACTGTCTATTATTCATACTCTGAAGAAAGCTCTTGAGACGATGTAGAGTGGTAAAATCTTTCAAGCAAATTAATAAAGCATTCTGCAAGCGATTGTTGATCTTATTCTGAAGATCATTCATCAGAGTGCGATCATTGTATTCTAGATAGTTGAATAGCTTCATAAAGTCAAAATAGAAGACATTGAAAGACTTTTCTGCTTGTCTCAGAACGTTGTACTTGCAACGACACTTTCGATTCTTATTCTGATCATCGTATATTTCTTTCAGATGCTCAAATAGCTCGTAGATCGAGATGTAAGAATGCGAAGCATCATGACGATGTTAAGCGAAAATATGCTCAGCAGCATCATCTTCTAGTCTAGATATCACATAAACAATACAAATATTCTCATTATCGAAGTGATCGACATTTATCTGAAGCTTGTCGTTCATCTTAATTCTTCAGCTGTCTCATGTCAATTCATCTTCATCAATAAATATAAATGAGTTCAAAAACTTGAAAAACTTATGATGATCATTATTGAATAAAGTGAATGATTCACGTTGAGTATGATTCTCGATAGATTGACGAGGTAGAGATTTCGTAGACTGACGAGATCGAAGCTGATTCGCTGAACGCTGTCTCTTTTTTAGACTCAAGACTTTCTTTCATAGATCGACGATAGTCTCTTCTTGAGTGTTTATTGTCATTTGATTGATCTCTAGCTCATCAAGTCTCTTGATGTGATCAACTTGAACATTGATTCATTGCTTGTTGAGTTTCAAAGTCATGTCTCATTAATCTCTTAGCTCGATCAGCATCTTGATGATCTCGTCTGACTGATCAATAGCTCATTGACGAAGTTGTTGACTCATGTTGATGTTTCATGAGATAGCGACATTCTGAGATTTCGCTGAAGCATCGACAGAGATAAGAAAAACTCGTTTATTAGCAATGCTTCTAAGCAGACGAGCTGTTTGTGACTCAACTGATTCAGAGTCGCGTGTCATTGTGAGAAAGATAAGAATAGGTTTGATTGTAGTTGATTTGATAAATTTGAGTAAATTTAAGTAAATTTGAAAATGTGTTTTGATAAAAGTAATTCAAAGAATTTCTTGTGAATTTTCTGAATAGAAGTAGATTATTTCATATCATTTACACGTCGATAGCAGAGTAGTTGATTAGCATTTATCTACTGTTAGAAATCGATCTAAAGCGAGTCATAGAAGTGTCATTTAACTAATAGATAAATGCTAAGAAAGAAAAGTATCTACAGAAAAGAACTCGATTCTTATATGTGTATTTCTCAACTTTGTGCTAGACTCGATTGAGTTGATGTCTTACACATATGATGCAGAGTTTCAATGATATCATCTTTAAATCAGATTCTTGCTAGACTCGATTAGAATGAAATCAGGCGAAGATTAGATGAAGAATAAATGAAGGCTAGAATCATAACATTTTCAATTGACATGATATTGTAATCATTTGTCTCATTTGTAGTGTCTGAAGTTCAATATGTTCTTCACTTTTCATTTATCTTCATCTTCAATCACTATAGAATCAAATGACTCATTTCGTTGTTTTTTTAAAGCATCTTTCAAATTTAGTTGCAGCAGATTTGATGCAAACTTTGAATGAATCTTCATAGTCAATGACAGTTTCAGTCAATATGTATGTTTGATCTCAATCAGAATCTTGAAGAATTCTAGCATTTTATCGTTTAACTTCTTTGATGATTGTAAGATCATTATGTTTCTAGAATTCAGAAACATCATGTCATTTATCTTGTAAATCATTTTCTTTCAATGCTTATCAATTTGTTTCTTCATTGTGACTCTGACTCTTGCTAAGACTTGCTTGATCAATGCTAGTGATCATTTCATATGTTCAAATATATTCTTTGCTTTGTTTGCTTCGATTTTAGCTCAAGTGATCTCATATTCGATTGAGTTCAAATTGAAGCTCATATGAGAGTGAAAGCTCTTATTCAGAAAGAACATTGACTGTTCAATTGATGACAAAATAGCATTGTTATCAACGAATTTGATCATAAATAATCAGGCAAATCAATCATCTTGCATATATGAGCAATAGCTTCGTAGATATCATTTCACATTCTAATTCGCTCTTTCTGTTTAATCATCAATTTGCAAATGATAATCTGTGAATAGTTTCATCTTGATGTTAAGTCTCAGACATAAAGACTTTCAGACAATCAATATGAATTGTGAATCACAATTGAACATTATTAATCTTGATAGTTCATGAATTCTGAAGACTCATATCAACAGTAGCTTGACTGTTTATTTTGCAAAGATTTTTTTGTCATTTGATCAACACAATATATAATGTCGTTTCTTAAACAATCGATCTATAACTGTCAGAATCGCGTTGTTTTCATCACTTTCTGATAGATCAATAATGAAGTCTAATGATATGTTCTGTCATCACTGCTCAAGTATGAGCAATGACTTCAGCAGTTCATTGATTCAATTTCTCAATACTTTTAATCTACGATAAATGTAACAGTTTTGAATGTAATGCTTGATCATCATTCTCATCTTCAATCAGCAATATGATCATCTCAGCAAGTTCAACGTTCAATTCATGTCAGAGTGATTATTGATTGAAAGATCATGTGCTTCTCTTATCAATTGAATGATCATTGACTGAGAAACTCATAGTCTATCATCTTTTCAGAGTACTTCATCAAGTACTTTGCAATTGTCTAGATTAATATCTTGACAAGTTTTTCTGTTCTGTTTCATGATTATTTGAATATCAAAGCACAGTTGATTCATTCAATTTTCAACTATAATTTGATTCTGAATAGAAATCATCTTTTCGATCAAATTTTCGTTAACGTTTGATTCTTGTTTCAAATCTGAGTCAGATTTAAGCAAGATTTAAGTCAGATTTTAATCAGCTTTCTGATCATCTTCTTAATCAGCTTCTATTAACTGCAGCTCAAATTTGTCTTTTGACAATAGCATTTGATGCTGATATAGCTTTTGATCATCATTTGCTTCAACTGACTTAACATCTGACATTCTGATCAATGCATCAACTTTCAAATTTTGTTTTTTCGACTGATATATGATCTTGAAGTTATATTCTGATAACTTCTCAACTCATTTAACTTGTTATCAAGTTAATTCTTTGATGATCATGAAGTACTTCAAATTCAGATGATCGATGAAGATCTTGATTAAAATGTTTATACATTTCAATTTGAAATATTAATGTTTCAAACAGCAAATAATGATCAGCAATTCTTTGTCATAAATCTTGTAGTTGCATTCTGCGAAAATCATGTTCTTGCTATAAAAGATCATTGAATGTAGAATGTCTTCATCATTATACTGAGATAATACTTCGTTGTTCACATAGTTCAAGAAGTTTGTTTTCAGAATAGCTTCTCTGATTGAGTTGAAATGCTTCAGAATGAAGACTGTCATCATCTATTGCTTTAATTCTTCAAAGATCATCTGACAGATCTCTGTTCATTCAAAGAGATAATCTTTTCAAGTCAGCTTTATCATGAGTCAAATGATCTTTGAAAAGTTCTTTATGAATTGTTGATAGAAATTGCAGAAGTCAATGAAGATCTGTACATGAGTCATTGATCATGACACTTTTCAGCTTCAAATTACATCTACTTTTCAAGAATTCATTTGTAGATCATTGATGAATATTAATAGTTCAAGAAATGAAGTTTTCTGAATCTTGAATTTACACTTGTCAATGTTTATCTGCAAATCGACTTCATGAAGCTTGTTTAACACTTCTTTCACATGAGTTCTATGTTCTTTCAAGATTTTACTATAAATGAGAATATCATTCAAGTATGTCTGACAAAACTTGTGCAGACAATCAAACAATACATCGTTGATATAATGTTGAAAGTGTTGCAAGCATGTCTCATTACTCTGAATTAGTCTAACATAAATCATGTTAAACTATCATAGACTAGTACATAGCTGATGTTGACACGCTAGTGACCTAGCGCGTCTTCGTAAGTATAAAACTCTCGAGATGTTTCATCTTCTTTCTTCTTTAGCTTTAAACTTCTAGTTAGAATACACTCATATGATTCGCTTTATGCAGATTCATAACATTAGTTCAAAGCTCATTAATCTTGCTATCGATGTGTAAATGATATAAAAACAAGTTACATAATTCAAATCAGAAGTTGAAATCAGAAATTTCAACAGCAGAATTAGAACTTGAACTCAAAAAGCTTGATAGAAACCAGAAATTTCTAAAGAAGAATCTTGATTCGAAACCAGAAATTTCAATAGAATCAGAATCAAAGAACATGAATGCGTTGCTCTTGACTAACTCTTTATTGTGTTACGAGCGTATTAAGACTGATTAAAGCTAGTCAATGATTTAGTCAAGATCTGATCTAAATCTGACTCAGATTTGACTCAAATATGACTCAACACTTTTTTCTTTTTCAACATTCTTTTCTTTCATCAACATTTTGTTCATTTACATCATTTTCTTTTCATGTCATAAACACATTTCTTTCAAGTTTAATGCAGTCTTTGAACATTACATAAATAAAAGCTTTTGTATCAATCTTCTTCTGTATTCTTAATATTCAGTTATAGCTATTTCTAAATATCAAGCACTATTAATTCTGATCTTCATTGATTGTATCATTTAAACATGTAATTGTAATTGTAATTGTAATTGTAATTCATACACTCTTGTGACATCGATTTAGATTCAACTCATGAGAAACTCTATGCTATTTATATCGAGTGAACAAAACTCTCTGAAGAAGAAAATCACTCATCGTTTATATGACTGCTTCACGCAGTCGAAACAATGAGATTGACACTGTGTTATCAAGTAATGAATCTATAGCTTCTATTCAGCGTGTGATGCTCAAGTAAACTCTTGATGAGAGTGTCTGTGCTGTTTGATTATGACACATCATCTTTGCTCTGCTTTTCATTGATGATATTCTATACAACGATGTTTCGATTCGATTCTCAATTCGAAGACGAAAGACGTTTTCTTTGCACTCGTGATGCTCGTGATTATAACGTATGTAGAGCTGTGTTCTCTTACTCAATGATTGTCATTCATTGAGCAGAGAAATATGTGATGAAAGAGAGATGCACACGATGAGAAGATAGAGTGTGATTGTACTGAGTAATTCTTTTCTTCTCTTGATTTGACTTATGTCACGTAGACGTTGAATGAATTGTTAGTATAGACGTGCGATTGCAATCATTTGATGTTTGACTCTGATCAATAAAAGAGAATGCGTTCTGATCATTCTCTTGAGCTCTCGATTTTTCACATGAATAGATGAATGACTTGATGTCAAGTAAAGAAGATGAGTTCAAGTTTCTTCAGTATATCAGCGTGATTGACAAGTCACTACTTCTTCAAGCACTGTAATCACGTCTCTCAATACTTGAGATGATTATTCTATCTGATATCTTTTCATCAATTACTCAACAACACTGTTGATGTGATGAAGATGTTTTGATATCGACGCAGTTGACAAGTCGCAAATTCTTCAATCACTTGTAATCACAACTCGCAGACTCTTCATCTGAGTTGTCTTTTTCACTAGTAGTATCTTCTCATCTCTTACTGACATCGACATGTCATTAATCTTCTTCGTAGATTGATTGTGACTGTTAGAAAGAGTGTTGTCGCATGGGTGAAAACTCTGCATGATGACTTTTCTGATCACGCAACGTTCTAACATCATTTAAACTGCGTTGAATTGAGATTTCTTGACTTTTTTGACTTCTATTTGAACACAGAATAGAATCAAAAGATTTGTAGTCAACATCATATACAAATGAATCTTGTTGTCAATCTCATTTAAACATGATTCTGACATTATATTAAGAATTTATTAATCACACGATACTGATTTTATTACTCATTCAACATACTCATACAGACAGAACGAGTCTAAAGAAATTCATTTACCTGATGATTGACAACAATCAAAAGACAGAACAACACTAAAGAATTGAATAGAATCAACAACAAGACTGTTTGAATTGCTAGACTACTTATTGCTCATTAAGTACGCAAAGTTCACTCAATTACAAGAATCATGATAAAGAATCTTCGTGAATTGCTTAAGAATCAAATTGATTGATAGATTCAACAATAAAGAATCTTCGTTGTTTGTTAGAAAATCAATCAAATCAATCAATAAACAAATCTCATCTTCTTTGTTGAAGATTAAACATTATTTCATACGTTTTTCTTTTTCAATCGTTAAGCATCATCAATCATTCAATCTTCTTTCAAACAAATCTTATCATGTTTAGTCATTCATTTACTGAAGAGTATTCTGAAGAATTTTGAAATTGTTTCTCTCAAATCTCTGATGCTGATTCATTGAAATCACGAATGAAATCATCAAGTGCTGCGTCATTCATTCATGAAGATGATGAATCATTTGCTGAAATGATAATACTCTTCGTGTTTTACGAAATCTGAAAGGCACGAAGTCTAGTTCTTGATGAAGAAACAGATCAACTCTACGAGTTAAATAAACAACAAGAAGACGAAATCAAAGAGTTGAAGACTAGACTTCAAGCTAAAGAAAACACTTCTTCTGATTTCATTTACTCTGAGCGTTCTAGATCTCAAAAAATACCTGATTCTTCGCTGTTTACTGATGAAAAAAACTCTATTTGAAAGAATTGATACGGAAAAATTCAGAATAAACTAGAGATCAACGTCGATCTCTTTTCTAATAAATGAGTCAAATTGAGCTATATACATTCTAGATTATTCAATGACGCAGCTGAGATCACTCAAGCTAGATGTGAACAAGACTGTGTCAATCTTTATAAGATCATTGATGATCTTTTGAAAAAGCTAACTCAGTTGTTCAATGATTTGAATAAGAAAGTCAACTTTCGTAGAGAATACTACAATCTGATTCAAAGATCAAAGAAATTCAGCGAGTTTTATACTCAGTTTCAATAACTATCTTTCTATTTAGACTATCACGAAAAGCAACTGATTGTTGATCTGAAAGATAAAATTAACTCTCGTCTTCAATTTGTTTGAGTAGATCAACTAGTTTAATCTGATTTTCTAAAAGAAATTCGTTTCTATCTGATTCATTTGAATAATGATCAGCGAGTCATTTGAAAGATTAAGAACAAGATCAAACATGTCAATGATTTTTCTAAGACTATCTTTCATAAAGTGACTGTTGTCATTCAATCAGTTGATCACTTGAAGTCTGATCAGTTAAAGTCGCGCGACGCGATTTTAACTAACGTCAAAGAAGCAGACATTTCATTCAAAAGCTGTTTCATATGTCATAAATCAAATCATAGCTTTAAAGAGTGTTTTAATCAATCTACTAGAATTAATGCAGTGAACAATGAATATGATTGCTTTGATTTCAATTCAAATTTCAATTTAAAAAACTAGTCATCTCTTCAAAAGTCATTGAAGAAATAAAGATTATATCTTTGTGCAAACTAGACGAAATTCTATCGAAAGAGAATTACTTTGAAAAGTCATTTCTAATTAATGCTCATCTCATCTCTCAGAATTGATCTTTCAGTCTTCGTTCTTTAATAGACAGTGATTCAGTTATTTACATGATCATACATTTTAATCTAGTCAATAAAGTATGCGAGAAACTGAAAATTCAATCTATATCACTGACAAAAGAGAAGTTAATAAGAGATTATGATGAAAAAATATCTAAGAAGATCATCACTTATAAAATTCTATTCAATCTCATCATTGAAAGTCATAAGAAATTGACTGTATCAATGTTGATAGTTGATATCAATCATCATGAAGTCATATTGAGTAAGCTCTAAATGAATAAAAACGAAATATTACTGAATATGCAAAACAACGTCATTGTTTTTTCAAATTAATTAAATACTTCTATTTCGATTTTTTCAATTTCTCTCAATTCAAAACACTTAAGTTGATCATGATCATCTTCGTTCTCTTTAATCATTCAGACTAAGACTTTTATGATGCTAAAATGACTCATTTGAAAAAAGTCATTCTTGATTTGAAGCATAAACGCAGCTTCATTCAAAACACTGTTGAATCATTCAAAAAAGAACAAGATCAAAGTCTTTGCTTTATTCATGACAAACATCAATAAAGAAATTACGTACAATACTCAGTGCAATTTGAACGTTTGAAACATTTCTTCAATCAATGAAACAACTCAGAATTTGAAAGATATTAAAGCGAAGCTATCATTGAAATATCATGAGTTTCTAGATGTTTTTGATTGAGCTCAATTGAATAAACTTTCTTCTCATTGCTTCTATGATCATAAAATCAAGCTCACTAGTGATTCAACGCTTTCTTGCTGTTGAGTCTATCAAATGTTCTCTGTCAAACTTCTGAAAGTAAAGAAGTACTTAAATAAGAATCTGTTGAAGAAATTCATCACTTCTAGTCAGACTCTCTATTTCTTCTCTGTTCTATTCGTTCTCAAAGCAAATAAAGATCTTCAATTCTGCGTGAACTATTAAAAGCTAAATATCATTTTCAAAAGAAATAAATATTCTTTATCGTTGATAGACGAGATCATTGATAAAATAGTGAGTTGCAAGCATTTGACTAAATTGAACATCATATCAGCGTTCAACAAACTTCGAATGCATCTTAATAATGAGAATTACATCATTTTTATCACTGCTTTAGAAGCATATAAATACAAGATGCTATCATTTGAACTGACTAATGAATTGATCTTCTTTCAGCAATATATGAATGATGTTCTATAAGACTTTCTGAATGACTTTTGCCAAGTTTATCTAAATGACATTCTCATCTATAGCAAAATAAGAAAGAAACATAGAGATCACGTCAAACTAGTATTGAGTCAACTACGTGAAGCTGAACTGCAGATGAATATTCGAAAGTGCAAATTCAATGTAAAAGAGACTGTCTTTCTAGAAGTCATTGTATTAGAACTAAAACTTCGTATGAATTTCAGCAAAGTGACAGTCATAGTCAGCTGAATCACTTTGATCAATCTAAAAGAAATTCAAAGCTTCGTAAGATTTGTTAACTTCTATCATTGTTTCATTAAGAACTTCTCAAAGCTAGTCAAATCATTCACTCAGCTGACTAGAAAAAACACGTCTTTTGTTTGAAATGAGATCTGTGTTCAAGCTTTTGACAATCTAAAGAAACAAGTCAGCTCGATCTCAGTACTTCGTCATTTCGACTTTAAACGACAAGCTATTCTAAAAATCAATGCTTTGAACTATGTAAAAGATGAAATACTATCTCAGTACAATGACGAGAAAGTTCTTCATTCAATGATCTTCTACAGCAAAAGCATGATTCTCGCTGAAATCAATTATCACATTTATAACAAGAAATTGCTAGTCATTGTTCAATGCTTTGAACACTGACGACTCAAGCTGAAATGCACTGAACTACTCATTCAAATGTTCATCAATCATCAGACTTTAAAGATCTTCATGAAAAACAAACAGTTGAGTCGATGATAAGTTAACTATCTAAACATTTTATCAAAGTTCAACTTTCAGATCATGTTTAAATCAGGCAAAATGAACACTAAAGTCGATGCTTTAATCAGAATGTTTCTAGCAAATGTCTCTGAATCAACTCAGCGTCTTGAAGATTATTTTCAGACTATTCTGACTTTTGATAGAGTCAATGTTCTATTTATTGAATCGAAAGCAAAACTTTATCAACGAGTATGAATGATCAATCAAACAGATGAGCTCTGCAGCAAATATAGACAAGCTATGAACGAAAACAAGCTCAAATTTCATATCACTAAACTGAAGAACTGTGAGATCATTGACGACGTTCTATTTAAAAAAGACCTACTGTGAATCTCTGAGAACATGCACACGAAATTACTACAAGAAGTGCATGATCAATCTTCAATCTCTCATTTCGACAATAAATGAATCATCAATCTAGTTCAGCGTTTCTACTATTAATCAAATCATCAAGCTACTATTTGATGATACATTCGAAACTATTATGCTTGTCAGCAAAGCAAAGTTTCTAGAGATAGCATCAATGAACTTCATCATTCTCTTTCGATTTCACAGAAACGCTGAAAAGATATAGCTATGAACTTCATCATTAAACTATCTCTGTCAGAAGACTATAACATCATTTGCACAATTATATGTCATTTCATCAAAGAACATCACTATGTTTTCTGTCATTGAGAAGACGATGACATTTCAGTCGAAGAAACGGTTTAAATCATGCTATGAAATGTTTATCAACTGCATGATCTACTCAGTTCTATTGTTTCAAACAAAGACTTTCAATTCATATCAACTATGTGAAAAAGTCTTTGCAAGCGACTGAGAATCACAGCTAATCTATTCACAGTCTATCATTCTGAGATTTATAATCAATTAAAACAAGTCAATCAAGACGTTGAATGCGAACTTAGAATCTACTGCAATTACATGCAGAACGACTGAGTTAAATGAATATCTATGATGAAATTCAACGACAATTTCAATATTTTCTCAATCACTTTAATGATTCTCTTTTACTTCAATAAAGAATTTCACTCTCGAATGAGTTTCAATTCAGATATGACTGACTACAAAACAACTTGTGAACGACTTGAAGCTAGAAAAGCAGATGATATTGTCATTTAAATGAAAGAGTTACTGAACTTTAATCGTCAACAATTGAAAAAAACAAAGCTGATCATTGAAGTTCAGATCAATAAACATAAACGAGACATCACATATAAAGTAGATGACTGAGTTTGACTATTTTTCAGAAATGTCAAGACAACGAGACTCTGCAAAGATTTGAAAGACAAACAGCTAGATCTTTATCAAATCACTGCTAAAGTGAGTATCTTCTATCATCTTCATTTATCAGTCAGCATGAAGCATCTGCATTCAATGTTCAGCTTAAAGCTACTACAATCATATTCAGAAGATTTTCTATCAGAACAGAATTCAGAATCACTCAGATCAATCACTATTAAAGACGATGAACATTGAGAGATAAATGATATATTGAACTTCAGATGCTATCAAGGTTGAATACAGTACAAAGTCAAATGAAAAGATCTAGATAGAAACAATGAATGATACTATGTTGATAAAGAGAAATTCAATGACTCAGAGAAAGTTTTGAATGAATTTCATAAGCTATATTCAAACAAACTGCGTTAAATATCGAAATAACTATCAACAAAAGTGAGCAAATGAACTACATTCATGCAAACATGAATTTTCAAAGAGAGAAGTAATGTTACAAGCGTATCAAGACTGATTAGAACTAGTCAATGATTTAGTCGAGATCTGACCTAAATCTGACTCAGATTTGACTCAGATATGACTCAACACTCTTTTTCTTTCTTAACACTCTTTTCTTTCATCAACATCTTGTTCATTTACATCATCTTCTTTTCATGTCATAAACACATTTCTTTCAAGTCTAGCACAGTCTCTGAACATTACATAAATAAAAGCTTTTGTATCAATCTTCTTCTGTATTCTTAATATTCAGTTATAGCTATTTCTAAAGATCAAGCACTATCAACTCTGATCTTCATTGATTGTATCATTTAAACATGATTCTAACATATTGAACTCATCATCAGAAACCAGAAATTTCAGCAGTACTTGAACTCAGAAAGTTTGATAAAGTACTAGTCATTGCTTAAACTCAGAAAGTTCAATAAAGTAACATCAGAATTTCGATCAGCAATTTTCTACTCATATCATGATTAGAAGCACAGAATCAGAATCAGTGAGCATTACTCATTATGACTTTTAAAATGTTAAAAGAGAATCACTTCTATCACAGAATTGAACAACATCAGAAGAAAAAGACATGAATGTGTCATCAGATACAGAAGAAAAGAACACAAATGCGTTGCTTTTTGATCATGAAATGATCAAGATCAGCATCAGCATTGAACTGAATGCTTGAATAAATGCTCATGAAGCAGACAACATTGTTGTCTTTATCAAGTACATATGTCAACAGCACGACATCGAAATCAAGATTCACAATGACATGATTCAGATGTTAGAAAATGTTAACGAGATAAACATCATGTTGAAAGCTACACAGACGCATCTGCAGAAAGAAATGAGAAACAAGAACGTAATTATACATCATTTAAAAACTGCATCAAGTTGACAAAGCACTTTGATTTCTGAAGATTGATCTTTGAAGTCAATCAAGTTACTCAATTCACTTTTGTTTGAAGATTCATTGCAGAATGTAAACAATTGACTATCGCGAATGTGAAATAAGTTAAAGATAAACAAGAATCACTTTTTTATTAAAGAGTTGAAGATTGTTTACATTGAAAGTCGAGTCAATGAAGCTGCAATCAAGCACATAGCATCATGAATGAAAGACACATTTTTGAACTTCTTTCTAGAAGTTGAAGAAGTACTATCAATCATTAATAAGATGTATGACGATTTCAATCATTGTCACATGACTTAACGACAGTACTTGAAGCTGTATTAAAACAAGATCTTCTTTCATGAATTTTGAATGAAATTTCAAAGATTTAATGCAGAACTAAAATACAATAATGAGACTTTACTAAATAATCTTCAGCATAAAATCAGCTCAGATCTTCAACAAGCAATGCTCAATGAATGAATCACAAATTTGAATAAGTTTATTGACATTTGCATGCAAGTCAATGTTAGATTGACTGAATTGAACACTCGATTGATCATTAAAGCATCAGCGACTTCAGCTGCTCATTTTGTTGCTAGCACTTCATTTGCTTGACTCACGTCATCAGTCTTACATGAAAGAAACTCAGAAAATTAAATCTTAATTTTATTCAGAAAGAGTTGTTTAAGAAAGAACTCTGCTTCAAATGCAAGAAGTCAAAACATAGAGCATATGATTGCTTTAAAATAACTTAAGTGCATGAGATCACTACGAATTTAAAAAACGATCTGTTCTCGTTAAAGTAGTGACTGAAAGTGATATACTCATATTCTGTTTCATCAGCATGTCTGATGATTCATTTGATTTCAAGTCGTTTACTGTTGATGTCATTTTGAGTAGTTTAGAAAAGATATTCAGATTTCTTGCTCTGATAGATACTGAAGTCACTGACATGATTTTCATTGATGAATCTTTGATGTTAAAACTATGTGAATGCTTTAATATTCAGTCAATATTGTTGTTGAAATCAAAGTCAATTTGATTGTATGATGAAATCTCTGATTGAAAGTCGATTACACATGCTCTGTATACATTGATCATGATACAAGAACACAAGAATGAAATGATGTTTTTTGTTAAAATGTAGTCTTCAACCTTCAGAGTGTGTAAGTGAGTTGTCTCTGAGCGAGCTGTATGTAGCTAGCTTTATCAAGATGAGTCTAGCTCAGAAGACTCTGCGCTTCTATATAGTCACGACATTCTAGTAGATAGAACAATACACTCTACATTATCATCATCACTGTCACTGATGTCTGTTGAGACTCATTCTCTCTTAACATTTTTATTGATAACTCGTCTAGATCAGCACAAAATAATCATTGAAAACTTCTGATTGAAAAGAAATCAAATTTTGATAAATTCTGCAAATGATTGATTAATATCATCATTGAAGATTTGAACATTAAAATCTATTGTTTCAAAAGCAAGCAGTCAATCAGCATTTTACAAATCTGAATCAAGCAAAATCTGCAAAATGAAACAAAAGAACTTGAACTTAATTATTACATCAACTATCATCTTGAAGTGACTCATGAATCAGAAACTAGTGAATCAGTTCATTGAATTTGTTCAATTCATTGAATCATTATTCTTAGTGAAGTCAAGCACTCAAGTTGATCTCGATCAATCTCGACTCATTCAGTCATCAGAGAAAGAAGAGTTTGTCAATATTGTCATGATCAAAGTCACTGTGTATTGAACTTTAGTCAAGAATAAGAAGATCAAGATCTTTTTCTTGATCATTAGTGAAATCAACAAAGCGCTTAGCTCAGTTGAAGATTTCATGAAACTAAATAAAGTGACTTTTGTCATGTCACTAAGTGAATTGAAGAAGAAGTTTTCAATAGTTTATCATGACTTTCTAGATGTCTTTGATAAAGAAAAGACAACGCAGTTGTCTCTGCATTGATCATATGATCACAAGATTGAATTAGAAAATGAAAGTCAATCTTCTAGAAGTTGATTGTATTTCATGTTGAGTTACAAGTTGCAGAAAATCAAAGAGCATCTAGAAGAAAATTTGAAGAAGAAGTTCATTACACTCAGCAAAGCTTCTTTTGCTTCGTCAATATTATTTGTTGAAAAGAAAGACAATAGTTTTCGCTTTTGCATGAACTATTGAAAACTGAATGCTCTGATCAAAAGAAATCGTTATTCAATATTCTTGATAGACGAAGTACTAGCTCGAATTCAAGACAGTAAATATCTGACTCAACTTAACATTATCATCACGTTCAATAAACTGCGCATGATTTCAGAAAGCGAGAATTTAACTACTTTTATTACTTTCTTCAATGTTTACAAGTATAAAGTAATGTTTTTCAAATTAATTAATGAACTTGCGTTTTTTCAGCATTATATTAACAATGTATTGTTTGACTGTTTACACAAGTTTTGTCAAACATACTTGAATGATATTCTCATTTATAGTAAGATCTTGAAAAAACATAAAACTTATATGAAAGAAGTGCTAGACAAGCTTCATGAAGCTGATCTGCAGATAAACATTAATAAGTATGAATTCAAGATTCAGAAAATCTCGTTTCTTAAACTATTGATATTCATCAATGATCTACGAATGAATTCTTGAAAAGTAGATGTGATTTGAAGTTGAAAAGTATTACAATCATTGACTCATGTGCAGATCTTCATTGACTTCTGCAATTTCTATTGATGATTCATAAAGAACTTCTCAAAGATCATTCAACTCATGATAAAGCTGATTTGAAAAAATCACTTCTTTAAATGAACAGAGATTTGTCAAACAATCTTTGAAGAACTGAAGCAACAAGTGACAACAGTTCTCATTCTGAAGCATTTTGACTTAATCAAAAAAGCTATTCTGAAAACTGACTTTTCAAACTATGTTAACGACGAAGTATTGTCTCAATATGATGATGAAAGCATTCTACATTCAGTGATCTTCTATAGCAAGAACATGATTCTTGCAGAATGCAACTACAAGATTTATGACAAAGAACTGCTGATCATTATTCGCTGCTTGAAGCATTGATGTTCTAAATTGAAATGTACAGATATTTTGATTAAGATTTTCATTGATCATCTGAATTTGAAGTACTTCATGATCATCAAAGAACTGACTTGACAACAGACTAAATGAGCTGAGAAGTTATCTGAATATAACTTCAAGATCATATATCAATCAGAAAAACAGAATCTGAAAGTCAACATACTGATCAGAATGTCAGATGTTAAGTTAATTGAGACAAATGATGATTGAAAGCTATATCAGCATCAGATGCTATTGTCAGAAAGTGTTGCAATCATGCACTTTGAATTAGTTTAACATAGATCGTGTCAGACTATCATAAACTAGAATAGAGCTGATGTTGACACGCTAGCGACCTAGCGTGTCTTCGTGAGTAAAACTCACGACATGTTGCATCTTCTTTCTTCTTCAGCTTTGAACTTCTAGTTAGAATACACTCATATGATTTGCTTTATGCAGACTCATAACAGAAAGCAAGTTTGAATTGCAGTCAATAGAAGCTGATCAAGAAGATGATCAAAAATCTGACTCAGATCTGACTCAGAGTCGAAACAAGAATTGAAAGTTAATGAAGATTTGCTCAAAGAAGTGATTTCTATTCAGAATCAAATTATAGTTGAAAATCAAATTAATCAACTATGTATTGATATTCAAGCAGTCATGAAACAAAACAGAAAAACTTGTCAAGATATTGATCTGAACAAATGCAGAGTACTTGATGAAGTACTTTGAAAAGATGATAGACTATGAGTTTTTCAGTCAATGATTACTCAATTAATAAGAAAAGCATATGATCTTTCAATCAATGATCATTCTGACATGAATTGAACATTAAACTTGTTGAGATGATCATATTGCTGATCGAAGATGAGAACAACAATCAAATGCTACATTCAAAACTGTTACATTTGTTGTAGATCAAAAGCATCGAAAGATTGAATCAATGAACTGCTGAAGTCATTGCTCATACTTGAACAATGATGACAGAACATATTCTTGAACTTCATTATTGATCTATCAGAAAGTGATGAAAGCAACGCGATTCTGACAGTCATAGATCGATTGTTTAAGAAACGACACTATATATCATGTTGATCAAATAACAAAGAAATCTTCGCAAAACAAACAGTTAAGCTGCTGTTGTTATGAATCTTCAGAACTCATGAACTATTGAGATCAATAGTGTTCAATCGTGATTCTCAATTCATATTGATTGTCTGAACATCTTTTTGTCTGAGACTCAACATCAAGGTGAAACTATTCATCAACTATCATTTGCAAATCAATGATCAGACAGAAAGAGTGAATCAGAATGTGAAATAATATTTACGAAGCTACTGCTCATATATGCAAGATGATTGATTTGTTTGATTATTTATGACTGAATTTGTTGATAACAATGCTATTTTGTCATCAATTGAACAGTCAATGTTCTTTCTGAATAAGAACTTTCACTCTTGTATGAGCTTTGATTTGAACTCAACTGACTATGAAATCACTCAAGCTAGAATTGAAGTCAGAGAATATATTCAAACACATGAAATGATCACTAGCATTGATTAAGCAAGCATTAGCAAAAGTCAGAATCACAATGAAGAAACAGATTGACAAGCATTGAAAGAAAATGATTTATAAGATAAATGACATGATGTTTCTGAATTCTAGAAACATTATGATCTCAAGATCATTAAAGAAGTTGAACGATAAAATGCTAGAACTCTTCAAGATTCTGATTAAGATTGAACATGCATATCAACTGAAACTGTCATCGACAATGAAGATTCATTTGAAGTTTGCCTTAAATTTGCTGCAACTGAACTCAAAGAACTTTTTGAAAAAACAACGAAATGAATCATCTGATTTTATAGTGATTGAAGACGAAGATGAATGAAAAGTGAAGAACATATTGAACTTCAGACACTACGAACGAGATAAACGACTACAATATTATATCAATTGAAAAGAGTACAACGTCAATTTACATTGATACAATGTCAATGAAAGTGAATTCAAAGAATGTTTGAAGATTGTAAATGACTTTCATGAATGATATTTGAACAAGTCAAGATAGAAATTAACTCAGAAAAGATCAACTGAACTGCAGCAATGAGAACATTGCTTGATGAAGAGAAAAAGTAATGTTGCAAGCATGTTTCATTACTTTGAGTTAGTTTAACATAAATTATGTTAAACTATCATAGACTAGTACAGAGCTGATGTTAACACGTTAGTGATTTAACACATCTTCATGAGTATAAGACTCTTGACATGTTTCATCTTCTTTCTTCTTTAGCTTTGAACTTCTAGTTAGAATACACTCATATGATTCGCTTTATGCAAACTCATAACAGAAAGAACGCAAGTTCATTGATCAATTTGAAGAGCATTATTCTATACTTGTAAACATCAAAGAAAGTAACAAAAGTTGTTAAATTCTTGCTTTCTGAACTCATGTGCAGTTTATTGAACGTGACAATAATGTTAAGTTGAGTCAGATACTTACTGTCTTAAATTCAAGCGAGTACTTCATTTATTAAGAATATTGAATAACAATTTCTTTTGATCAAAGCATTCAGTTTTCAATAATTCATGCAAAAGCAAAGACTATCATCTTTCTTTTTGACAAATAGTATTAACGAAGCGAAGAAAGCTTTGCTGAATGTAATAAACTTCTTTTTCAAGTTTTTTTCTAAATATTTCTTGATCTTCTGCAACTTGTAACTCAACATGAAATACAATCAACTTTTAAAAAATTAACTCTTATCTTCTAATTCAATCTTGTGATCATATGATCAATGCAAAGACAACTGCGTTGTCTTTTCTCTATCAAAGATATCTAGAAAGTCGTGATAAACTATTGAAAGCTTTTTCTTCAGTTCACTTAGTGACATGATAGAGATCACTTTATTTAGTTTCATGAAGTCTTTGACTGAGCTAAGCACTTTGTTGATTTCACTAATAATCAAGAAAAAGATCTTGATCTTCTTATTCTTGACTAAAGTTTGATATGCAGCGACTTCGATCATGACAATATTAATGAGTTCTTCTTTTTCTGATGACTGAATGAGTTGAGATTGATTGAGATCAACTTGAGTGCTTGACTTCACTAAGAGTAATGATTCAATGAATCAAATAGATTCAATGAATTGATTCACTAGTTTCTGATTCGTGAGTCGCTTCAAGATGATAGTCAACATAACAATTAAGTTCAAGTTTTTTTGTTTCATTTTACAGATTTCGCTTGACTCAGATTTGTAAAATGCTGATTGACTGCTTGCTTTCAAAACAACAGATTTCAATGTTCAAATCTTCAATGATGATATTAATTAATCATTTGCAGAATTTATCAAAATTTGATTTCTTTTCAATCAAAGATTTTCAATGATTATCTTGTGCTGATCTAAATGAGTTATCAATAAAGATATCATTTTATTCTTGTGTTTTTATATCATGATTGATGTATACAGAACATGTGTAATCAACTTTCAATCAGAAATTTCATCATACAATTGAATTGACTTTGATTTCAACAATGATATTGATTGAATATTAAAGCATTCACATAGTTCTGACATCAAAGATTCATCAATGAAAGTCATGTCAATGACTTTAATATTTATCAGAGCAAGAAATCTGAATATTTTTTCTAAATTACTCAAGATGACATCAATAGTGAATGACTTGAAATCAAATGAATCATCAAACATGCTGATGAAACAGAATATGAGTATATCACTCTCAGTCACTACTTTGATGAAGACAAATCATTTTTTAAATTTGCAGCAATTTCATGCACTTGAGTCATTTTAAGACAATCATATGCTTTATGTTCTGACTTCTTGCATTTGAAGCAAAGTTCTTTCTTAAACAACTCTTTCTGAATAAAGTCGAGATTCAATCTTCTGAGTTTCTTTCACGAAGAAACTGATGACGTGAATCGAGCAGTCAATGTGCTAGAGACAGATCAAGCAGCTTGAATTATCAATGCTTTGATGACTGATTGAGCATTCAATTCAATCAATTTAACATCGACTCACATGCAAATGTCAATAAACTTATTCAAATTTGTGATTCATTCATTGAGTGTTGCTCACTGAAGATCTAAGCTAATCTTATACTGAAAATCATTTAATAAAGTCTCGTTATTATATTTTAGTTTTGCATTAAATCTTTGAAATTTCATTTAAAATTCATGAAAGAAGATCTTGTTCTGATACAGCTTCAAGTACTGTCGTTGAGTTGTATGATGATGATTGAGATTGTTGTACATCTTATTAATGATCAATAGTACTTCTTCAACGTTTAGAAAGAAGTTCAGAGATGTGTTTTTCATTCATGATGCTATGTGCTTGATTGCAGCTTCACTGACTTGACTTTCAATGTAAACAATCTTCAACTCTTCAATAGAAAAGTAATTCTTGTTTATCTTCAGCTTATTTTGCATTCATGATAGTCAATTGTTTACATTCTGCAATGAATCTTTGAACAAAGATGAATTGAATAACTTGATCAACTTCAAAGATTGATCTTTAGAAATTAAAGTGCTTTGTCAACTTGATGCAGCTTCTAAATGATGTATAATCACGTTCTTGTTTCTATTCTCTTTCTGCAGACGTGTCTGTGTAATCTTTAATGTGATGTTTATCTCGTTGACATTTTCTAACATTTGAATCATGTCATTGTGAGTCTTGATCTCGATGTTGTGCTGTTAACATATGTACTTGATAAAGACAATGATGTCGTCTGCTTCATGAGTGCTTATTCAAGCATTCAGTTCAGTGCTGATGCTGATCTTAATCATTTCATGATCAAAAAGCAACGCATTCATGTTCTTTTCTTCTGTATCTGATGATGCATTCGTGTCTTCTTCTTCTGATGCTGTTCAATTCTGTGATAAAAGTGATTCTCTTCTAGCATTTTGAAGATCATAGTGAGCAATGCTCGCTGATGTTACGAGCGTATCAAGGCTGAATAGAGCTAGTCAGTGTCTCTAGCTCAGATCTGACTCAGTCTCTATTTTCTTTCATCAACATCTCTTTGTTCAACATCATCTTTCTTTCTACATCATATTCTACTCGTGTCACAAACACATTTTCTTTGAGCTTAGCGCAGTCTCTGAATATTACTTAAATAGAAGCTCTTGTACTCATCTTCTTCTGTATTCTTAATATTCAGTTATAGCTATCTCTAAAGATCAAGCACTATTCAACTCTGACTTTCGCTGATTGACTCATTTAGACATGATTCTGACATTATATTAAGAATTCATTAATCACATGATACTGATCTCATTACTCATTCAACATACTCGTCTAGACAGAATGAGTCTAAAGAAATTCATTTACCTGATGATCGACGATAATCGAAAGATAGAACAACACTAGAAGATTGAATAGAATCAACAACAAGACTGTTTGAATTGCTAAACTACTTATCGCTCATTAAGTACGCAAAGTTCACTCGATTACGAGAATCACGATAAAGAATCTTCGTGAATTGCTCAAGAATCAAATCGATTGATAGATTCAACGATAAAGAACCTTCGTTGTTTGCTAGAGAATCAATCAAATCAATCAACAAATAAATCTCATCTTCTTTGTTGAAGATTAAACATCACTCTATACGTCTTTCTTCTTCAATCGTCGAGCATCGTCATTCATTCGACTCTCTTTCAAAACAAACCTCATCATGTCTGATCATTCGCTCACTGAAGAGCGTTTCGAAGAATTTCGAAATCATTTCTCTCAAATCTCTGATGCTGATTCATCGAAATCACGAACGAAATCATCAAGTGCTGCATCATTCATTCATGAAGATGACAAATCATTCGCTGAAACGATAATACTTCTTGTGTTCTACAAAATCTGAAAGACTCGAAGTCTAGCTCTTGATGAAGAAACAGATCGACTCTACGAGTTAAATAAACAACAAGAAGACGAAATCAAAGAGTTGAAGACTAGACTTCAAGCTAAAGAAAACACTTCTTCTGATTTCATCTACTCTGAGCGTTCTAGATCTCAAAAAATACCTGATTCTTCGCTGTTTACTGATGAAAAGAACTCTACTTGAGAGAACTGATACGGAAAAATTCAGAATAAACTAGAGATCAACGTCGATCTCTTTTCTAATGAATGAGTCAAATTGAGCTATATACATTCTAGATTATTCGATGACGCAGCTGAGATCACTCAAGCTAAACGCGAACGTGACTGTGTCAATCTCTATAAGATTGTCAACGATCTTTTGAAAGAGCTAGCTCAGTTGTTCGATGACTCGAATAAGAAAGTCAACTTTCGTAGAAAATACTACAACTTGATTCAAGAATTCAAGAAATTCAGTGAATTTTATACTCAGTTTCAACGTCTATTTTTCTATCTAGACTATCACAAGAAGCAACTGATCGTTGATCTGAAAGATAAAATACATTCTCGTCTTCGATTCATTTGAATAGATCAACTAGTTCAACCTGATTTTCTAAAAGAAATTCATTTCTATCTGATTCATTTGAATAATGATCAGCGAGTCATTCAAGAGATCAAGAACAAGATCAAACGTGTCAATGATCTTTCTAAGACTATCTTTCATAGAGTGACTATTGTCACTCAGTCAGTCGATCACTCGAAGTCTGATCAGCTAAAGTCGCGCGACGCGATTTTAACTAGCGTCAAAGAAGCAGACATTTTAGTCGAAAGCTGTTTCATATGTCATAAATCAGATCATAGCTCTAAAGAGTGTCTCAATCGACCTACTAGAATCAATGCAGTAAACAATGAATATGATCGCTTCGATTTCAATTCGAATTTCGATTCAAAAAACTAGTCATCTCTTCAAAAGTCATCAAAGAGATAGAGATTATATCTTTGTGCAAACTAGACGAAATTCTATCGAAAGAAAATTACTTTGAAAAGTCATTTCTAATTGACGCTCATCTCATCTCTCAGAATTGATCTTTCAGTCTTCGTTCTTTAATAGACAGTGATTCAGTCGTTTACATGATCATACATTCTAACCTAGTCGATAAAGTATGTGAGAAACTGAGAATTCAACCTATATCACTGGCAAAAGAGAAGCTAATAAGAGATTATGATGAGAAGATATTTAAGAAGATCATCACTCATAAAATTCTACTCAATCTCATCATCGAAAGTCATAAAAAATTGACTGTATCAATGCTGATAGCTAATATCAATCATCATGAAGTCATATTGAGTAAGCTCTGAATGAACAAAAACGAAATATTATTGAATATGCAAAACGACGTCATTGTTTTTTCGAACCAATTGAATACTTTTATTTCGATTTTTTCGATTTCTCTCAATTCAAAGCACTTAAGTTGATTGCAGTCAACTTCGTCTTCTTCAATCACTCAGACTAAGACTTTTATGATGCTCAAATGACTCGTTCAAAAAGAGTCATTCTTGATTCAAAGCATAGATGCAGCTTCGTTCAAAACGCTGTTAAATCATTCAAAGAAGAACAAGATCAAAGTCTTTGCTTTATTCATGATGAACATCAATAGAAAAATCACGTACAATACTCAGAATGATTTGAATGCTCTAAACATTTCTTCAATCGATGAAACGACTCAGAATTTGAAAGATATTAAAGCAAAGCTGTCATCAAAATATCATGAGTTTCTAGATGTTTTTGATCGAGCTCAATTGAATAAGCTATCTCTTCATTGCTTCTACGATCATAAAATCGAGCTCATCAGTGATTCAACGCTTTCTCGCTGTCGAGTCTATCAAATGTTCTCTGTCAAACTTCTGAAAGTAAAGAAGTACTTAAACAAGAATCTGTCGAAGAAATTCATCACTTCTAGTCAGACTCTCTATTTCTTCCTCGTTCTATTTGCTCTCAAAGCAAATGAAGATCTTCGATTCTGCGTGAACTATCGAAAGCTAAATGTCATTTTCAAAAGAAATAGATATTCTCTATCGCTGATAAACGAGATCATTGATAAAATAGTGAGTTGCAAGCATCTGACTAGATTGAACATCATATCAGTGTTCAACAAACTTCAAATGCATCTTGATAGTGAGAATTACATCACTTTTATCACTGCTTTAGAAGCATATAAATACAAGATGCTATCATTCAGACTGACTAATGAATCGATCTTCTTTCAGCAATATATGAATGATGTTTTATGAGACTTTCTGAACGATTTTTGCCAAGTCTATCTAGATGACATTCTCATTTATAGCAAAATGAGAAAGAAACATAGAGATCACGTCAAACTAGTATTGAGTCGACTACGCGAAGCTGAACTGCAGATGAATATTCGAAAGTGCAAATTCAATGTAGAAGAGACTGTCTTTCTAGAAGTCATCGTATCAGAACTAGATCTTCGTATGAATTTCAGCAAAGTGACAGTCATAGTCAGCTGAATCACTTCAACCAATCTAAAAGAAATTCAGAGCTTCGTGAGATTTGTTAACTTCTATCGTCGTTTCATTAAGAACTTCTCGAAGCTAGTCAAACCGTTCACTCAGCTGACAAGAAAGAACACGTCTTTTGTTTGAAACGAGATCTGTGTTCAAGTCTTTGACAATCTAAAGAAACAAGTCAGCTCAACCTCAGTACTTCGTCACTTCAATCTCAAACGACAAGCTATTCTAAAGATCGATGCTTCAAACTATGTAAAAGGTGAAATACTATCTCAGTACGATGACGAGAAAGTTCTTCATTCGATGATCTTCTACAGTAAAAGCATGATTCTCGCTGAAATCAATTATCACATCTATGACAAGAAATTGCTAGCCATTATTCGATGCTTCGAACACTGACGACTCGAGCTGAAGTGCACTGAACTACTCATTCAGATATTCATCGATCATCAAGCTTTGAAGATCTTCATGAAAAATAAACAGTTGAGTCGATGACAAGTCAACTATCTGAACATTCTGTCGAAGTTCAACTTTCAGATCATCTTTAGATCAGGCAAAATGAATACTAAAGTCGATGCTTTAACTCGAATGTCTTTAGCGAACGTCTCTGAATCAGCTCAACGACTTGAAGATCGTTTTCAGACTATTTTGACTCTCGATAGAGTCGATGTTCTACTCGTTGAACCGAAAGCAAATCTCTATCAGTGAGTATGTATGATCAATCAAATGAATGAGCTCTGCGATGAATATAGACAAGCTATGAACGAGAACAAGCTCAAATTTCATATCACTAAATTGAAGAACTGCGAAATCATTGACAGCGTTCTCTTTAGAAAAGACTTACTGTGAGTTCTCGAGAATATGCATACGAAACTGCTACAAGAAGTGCATGATCAATCTTCAACCTCTCATCTCGACAATAAACAAATCATCAATCTAGTTCAGCGTTTCTACTATTGATCAGGTCATCGAGCTACTATTCGATGATACATTTGAAACTGTCATGCTTGTCAGCGAAGCAAAGTCTCTAGAAATAGCATCAATGAACTTCATCATTCTCTTTCGATTTCACAGAAACGCTGAAAAGATATAGCTATGAACTTCATCACTGAACTATCTCTGTCAGAAGACTATAACGTCATTTGCACAATCATATGTTGTCTCATCAAAGAACGTCACTATGTTTTCTGTCATTGAGAAGACGATGACATCTCAGTCGAAGAAACGGTTTGAATCATGCTATGAAACGTCTATCAACTGCATGATCTACTCAGTTCTATTGTTTCGAACAGAGACTTTCAATTCATATCGACTATGTGAAAGAGTCTTTGCAAGCGACTGAGAATCACAGCTAGTTTATTCACAGTCTATCATTCAAAGATCGACGATCAGACGAAACGAGTCAATCAAGACGTTGAACGCGAACTTAGAATCTATTGCAATTACATGCAGAACGACTGAGTCAAATGAATATCTATGATGAAATTCAGCAACAATTTCAATATCTTCTCGATCATCTCAATGATCTCTTTCTACTTCAATAAAGAATTTCACCCTCGAATGAGTTTCGATTCAGATACAACTGACTATGAAACAACTTGTGAACGACTTGAAGCTAGAAAAGCAGACGATATTGCCATTCAAATGAAAGAACTACTGAGCTTCGACCGTCAACAATTGAAAAAGACGAAGCTGATCATCGAAGTTCAGGTCAATAAACATAGACGAAACGTCATCTATAAAGTAGGTGACTGAGTTTGACTATCTTTCAGAAACGTCAAGACAACGAGACTCTGCAAAGATTTGAAAGACAAACAACTAGAATCGTATCAGATCACTGTCAAAGCGAGAATCTTCTATCATCTTCATCTACTAGTCAGCATGAAGCATCTGCATTCGATGTTCAGCTCGAAGCTACTGCGATCGTATTCAGAAGATCTTCTATCAAAACAGCATGCAGAATCTCTCAGACTCATCATTATTGATGATGACAACGATGAACACTGAAAGATAGATGACATTCTGAACTTCAGACGCTATCGAGGTCGAATACAGTACAAGGTCAAATGAAAAGATCTAGATAGAGACAATGAATGATACTATGTCGATAAAGGTGAATTCGATGACTTCGAGAAAGTTTTGAACGAATTTCATGCGCTATACTCAAGAAAGCCACGCTAGTACCGAAATAACTCAATAAGAAAGCAAGCAAACGAGCGACATTCATGCGAACATGAATTTTCGAAGAAGAAGGTAATGTTACGAGCGTATCAAGGCTGAATAGGGCTAGCCAGTGTCTCTAGCTCAGATCTGGCTCAGCCTCTATTTTCTTTCATCAACATCTCTTTGTTCAACATCATCTTTCTTTCTACATCACATTCTACTCGTGTCACAAACACATTTCCTTCGAGCTTAGCGCAGCCTCTGAATATTACTTAAATAGAAGCTCTTGTACTCACCTTCTTCTGTATTCTTAATATTCAGTTATAGCTACCTCTAAAGATCAAGCACTATTCAACCCTGACTTTCGCTGGTTGACTCACCTAGGCACGATTCTGACAGCTGATTCTGAGCTTCTAATCATGATATGAATAGAAAATTGCTGATCAAAGAGTTCTGATGTTACTCTATTGAACTTTCTGAGTTCAAGCAACGACTAGTACTTTATCGAACTTTCTGAGTTCAAGTACTGCTGAAATTTCTGATTTCTGATGACGAGCTCAATAAAGAGTTAATCAAGAGCAACGCGTTTGTGTTCTTTGATTCTGATTCTATCGAAATTTCTGATTTCAAATCAAGATTCTTCTTTAGAAATTTCTGGTTTCTATTGAGCTTTCTGAGCTCAAGTTCTGATTCTGCTGTCAAAATTTCTGAATTCAACTTCTGATTTGAGTTGTGTAGCTTGTTTTTATATCGTCTACACGTCGATAGCAAGGTTAATGAGCTTTGAACTAATGTTATGAGTCTGCATAAAGCGAATCATATGGGTGTATTCTAACTAGAAGTTCAAAGCTAAAGAAGGAAGAAGGTGAAACACGTCGAGGGTCTTATACCCACGAAGGCGCGCTAGGCCACTAGCGTGTCAACATCAGCCCTATACTAGTCTATGGTAGCCTAACACGACCTATGTTAGGCTAACCCGAGGTGCACGCTCGCAACAGTATCAGCAGCTGTTAAGATAAGATAGTTAAGGTCAAGAAATGCAGTTATATCGAGACGCTCAAATCTGTCAAGTTGTGTTCGAGCACCACCTGTTGGCTTCCGGAATTTTTAGGCTCCCGATATCTAGTGATAGCCTGTGAATCCGCTATCCTTTACGTTTCTGATCTCGATCACATTACAGGTCAGAGTGCTCGCGGTATTTCTCACTACGCTGATTGTGACAGAGTTTGAATTGTTCTATAATGCGTGCTTAGAGACTTTAAAGACTTGTGCTATTGGAAGCAGCAACACAGCACCGTGCAGATGATCTTCGAAGTCAAATACCTTTAGTTGTTCTTACTAGAATTTCTCACCTGGCTGCTGAAGCCGTACATGAATGAAAACCCTGCGAAGGAATTCATACGACGGTCAACTTCACCTGCAGAAAGTCCGGTATTGTTCGTTCCTTAGAAGAACGACGAGTTTCTAGAGTTCATCATTAGTTCCGATGAAATTAAGATGAACAAATCCAAGGTCAGCGCAGTGCTCGAGGGAGGCAGAGTTGGAAATAGCTTCATTTTTCATATATCATGTGTCTAACTCATTGAGTATTAACTCAGATGCCCTCTGAGTTATTATCCGTGCCCCGCTCTAAGGTCATTCTTCGCTTCGGATGAGCTTAGGGAACACTGGGTTCTGCCTTAAAGTTAGCGCAGCCCCAAGACAGACTTCCCACAGGGCCGCTGTTCATCTCAGACCTCTAAGACTACTGTAACGTCTGATATGTCGCAGCTTGTTGGTTGTCTAATTGCTATACGAGTCGCTCGCCATGCATTCACAGTTGTGCGCTCATTGGGCTCGAATTTATTCAGCATTTCATTGCCTCGTCCACTTGCGCCTTGCGTCTGGCGACTTCTGACCAGCCTCGAGTATCTCTCCATCGGTAGAAACACCATAACCAGTATATGATCTCCGGACTTAACTTGAAGTAATATGCTGACTGTTACTAGTAGGGCTGCATCGCCAGATTCCGTCAGGAACACCTCGTTATGACGAAGCCTTTACCCCCATCACAACGCAAATCCTTCGAGATTGCCATCATATGCGCCTTACGATCAGAGGCTGATGCAGTAGAGGCTTTGTTCGACATCTTCTGGGATGATGAGGGGAAGACATACGGAAAGGCGCCTGGAGATCCAAATGCATACACGACGGGCGTGATTGGTACCCACAATATTGTACTGGCACATATGCCAGGCATAGGCAAGGGCAATGCAGCGGGTGTAGCGGCAAGCTTCCGATCTAGCTTTGAAGGGATCAGGTTGGCGTTGGTCGTCGGTATCTGCGGTGGAGTGCCCCATGGGACCGACGATGAGGAGGAGATTTTGCTTGGCGATGTCATCATCAGCGACGGACTCATAGAGTACGACTTTGGAAGGAAATTGCCCAATAAATTCATCAGGAAGGATACCCTACAGGATAATTTAGCCAGGCCCAACACCGAAATTCAAGCACTCTTAACCAAGTTAAAAGGGAACAGAGGTCGGATGCACTTAAGGGAAAACACTTCTCATCACCTTATGGATCTAGAGCAGAATCTAGGCGTCAAAAAAGCTCGATATCCTGGCGCGGACGCGGATAAGCTCTTTGAGCCAACTTACCGACATAAGCATCACGACTTACCAGCTTGCACCCTGTGCAGCAAATGCGCGAAGAAAGAGGATGAGGTCTGCCAGACTGCCCTTGAATCATCCTGTTCGGAACTCAAGTGCAACGATAACAAGTTGGTAACTCGCCGCCGGCTAATAAAAGCTATGGACAGTACTACGGCACAGGAGCCCGTCATACATTACGGCTTGATCGCATCTGGAGACGCCGTCATGAAGTCGGGTGAGGATCGTGACGCAATTGCTGCCAAGGAGAATGTTATTGCGTTCGAGATGGAAGGTGCTGGAGTTTGGGATAATTTCCCTTGTGTCGTAATCAAAGGGGTTTGTGACTACGCAGATAGTCACAAGAACAAAGAGTGGCAGAACTATGCCGCGGCAACTGCCGCAGCTTGTATGAAGGCATTCTTAAAAGAGTGGGTTCCCGCAGACAAATACATAGCGGCAGCAGCTCAGAGTATGTAACTATTCTTCATTGGACGGCTCTGTCGCAGCTCGACTTCTTTTGCTATAACTCATTCACTTCTCCTAAGGGGACATGGAAACTTGGTTTAATGTGGCTTGATAGTTCAGTCTTTACATTAATTCGGAATCATTTCGAAGGTTTCTACTCTCACTGACTCTTCACTTTGCTGATTTCTTGCTTATCTTGAAAACGTGATATTGAAATTTATTTTTTATTCTCAGTTAAGAAAATAATGAATCATTATATACTTTTATGAGAGATTTCTGTAAGAACACAAGGGAAACAAACAGCACTATCATGTCTTATCTTCAGTGATTAATATATAAGAAATTCTGGGCACAAGCTAACTTCATTCTAGTTCCACCAAAGGCGCACTGGCTGGTTCCCTTTGGTCGTAACAAACAATTCATCGGTCGTCATTCTCAATTCGAGGAACTCTTCGCAAAGCTCGATCCGGAGGACTCTGATGAGGACTGCCAACGGGTTGCCATTACAGGCCTTGGAGGAGTGGGCAAGACCCAGATCGCCCTCGAAGCTGCCTTCCGTATGAAGAAAGCATCTCCTGATCGTTCAGTATTCTGGATCTCGGCCACATCGACTACGAGTTTCGAGAAGAGCTATCGTGATATCGGCCAGGTCCTTGAAATACCTGGTATAATTGAGGACAAAGCAGATGTCAAGGTGCTCGTAAAGACATTCCTAAGCCAGGAAAGCGCTGGCAGATGGTTGTTAATTATCGACAACGCTGATGACGTGGAAATGCTCTACGGCAGAGCCGACGAGAGTAATGAGAGTAGTGGCTCTCCTGCCCTAGCCGACTATCTTCCGTTCAGCCGAAAAGGGTCAATTCTCTTCACGACCCGGAACCTGAAGGCCGCAGTCAAAGAAGCTGGGGTGAATGTCATCATACTAAGAGAGATGAGCGAGAGTGATTCCCAGAAGCTCTTAGAGATGAGTTTGATCGACAAGAACTTGACGGAAGGGAAAGATGTCACAGCCAATCTACTCGACAATCTCACCCACCTTCCGCTCGCAATAAAGCAAGCAGCAGCCTATATGAATAAAAATAAGATGTCTGTCTCCGAATACCTAGCCCTCTACGAAGGCAACGATGACGACCTTTTACACCTGCTCAGCGAAGAGTTCGAGGATCAAGGCCGATATAGGGAGGTCAAAAACCCTATCGCTTCAACGTGGTTGATTTCTTTCCGTCAGAAGTCAAGTCGCGATCAACTTGCTGAAGAGTATCTCTGTTTTATGTCTTGTGTCGCTCAGCAAGATATTCCTCTCTCTCTTCTACCACCAGCAACGAAGCTCAAGCAATTAGAAGCGATTGGAACATTAAGTTCATATGCCTTCATCACTAAACGTAACGGCCAAGACTCCTACGAAATCCATCGACTAGTGCAAATAGCAATGCATAACTGGTTGAAAACAAAAGGTCAAATGAGCTTGTGGAGTGGAAAAGCGCTCATACAGGTAGCAGAAGTCTTTCCATTTCCCAAACATGAGAACAGAGCTACGTGGACGACATATCTACCTCATGCACAACGTGTGCTCAGCTTTCAGGAATACTTTGGTAATCTTGAGGAATCTCATCGAGAGCTACTTTCTAATGTAGGATGGTGCTTTGAAGTTAATGGAAAGTACGCAGAGGCTGAGCAGATGCTTCGACAGACGCTGATGCTGAAGGAGAAGGTGTTTGACAAGGAACACCCGTCAACGCTCGGCAGCATGAACAATCTCGCAGAAGTTCTAAGAAGTCAGGGCAAATACGAAAAGGCGGAGCAAATGAATCGACAAACGCTAGAGCTGAGGAAGAAGATGCTTGGCAAGGAACATCCGTCAACGCTTGACAGCATGAACAATCTCGCGATAGTGCTAGATAATCAAGGGAAGTACGAGGAGGCTGAGCAGATGCATCGACAGACGCTGATGCTGACGAAGGAGATGCTTGGCGAGGAGCATTCGTCAACGCTTGACAGCATGAACAATCTCGCGCTAGTGCTAGATAATCAAGGGAAGTACGAGAAGGCTGAGCAGATGCATCGACAGACGCTGATGCTGACGAAGAAGATGCTTGGCGAGAAGCATTCGTCAACGCTTGACAGCATGAACAATCTCGCGAAAGTACTACATAGTCAAGGGAAGTACGAGAAGACTGAGCAGATGCATCAACAAACGTTAGAGCTGAGGAAGAAGATGCTTGGCAAGGAACATCCTGATACGCTTGTCAGCATGAGCAATCTCGCGGCAGTGCTAGATAGCCAAGGAAAGTACGAGAAGGCTGAGCAGATGCATCGACAAACGTTAGAGCTGAGAAAGAAGATGCTTGGCAAAGAACATCCTGATACGCTTGTCAGCATGAGCAATCTCGCGGTAGTGCTAGATAGTCAAGGGAAGTACGAGGAGGCTGAGTCGATGTATCGACAAACGTTAGAGCTGAGAAAGAAGGTGCTTGGCAAGGAACATCCCAAAACGCTGAAGAGCATGAGAAATCTCGCGACAGTGCTACATAATCAAGAGAAGTACGAGGAGGCTGAGCAGATGCACCGGCAGACGTCAGAGCTGAACCCTTTACCAGAAGAATGAAAGGCGCGGAAGATTCAAGAAGGACGAGCCTATTCTGTAAACCACAACACGAAGTCTACTACATGGGTTAAGCCTAACCTTCGTGAAGCGATGGGAACGCTCCTGGAAGGATAGGAGGCGCTTTACTTTCTCAACCATATCACGAAGTCTACTTCGTGGGTCCACCCCTCGAAATGATTCCGGCCTATATAGTGCGTTCCCTTATGCCTGTGTAACCCTTCAAAGGGTATGTACGCTTGGAGGTATGTACGCTTAGAGGGTGCGTACGGTCAAAGGGTGTGTACGTTAAGAAGGTGTATACGGTCAAAGGGTGTGTACGCTTAGAGGGTGTGTACGCTCAAAAGATGTGTTCGTTTAAAGGGTATATACATTTAAAGGGTGTGGACGCTCAGAGGGTGTGTACGCTTAGAGGGTATGTACACTCAAAGGTATGTACGCTCAAAGGCTGTGTACGCTCAAAGGCTGTCTACGCTTAAAGAGTGTATACGCTTCTTCTTCTTCTTCTTCTTCATAGACCGTCCCAGCCGCCAAATGGCAGCTATGCGGCATGGTGACTATATATTGACTATATACATCGGGAGATGCACTCATCTATTTCCATATGTGCTTTAAACCCCATGGTTCCTGTCCCCACTGCCATTCTAGTCATGAGGGTGTTGACTTTCCCCGATGTTACTGTATCCAAGTGCTATTATACTCTGCTGTCCTTTAAGGTATATGTGAAGTAGTGCTGGATTGGAAATATGCCTCCCAACTAGATCCTTGCTTTGTTCCTCATAACAATGCACCACCTCGGAAGAAAAGGTCACATAGAAGGGTCTACATATTAGGTCCCAAGAGCGAGGTCTAGGCTCCAAAGTTGGTTGGTGCGTAAGTGTACCCTGGTTGAAGGTGTTCGTAGGACTTCAAGGTTGGGCTGAGGGGTTGTGGTAGGCGCGTGTCTTCCTATCCTGTACTTTTACGAAGCTCATGTATCGCCTGGTGTGATTGTGTGAATCGGTATAGCATCGTACTGCTGAAGAAGCTTGGTGGGGATCATGAATCGTGCTGAAGGTGTGTACGTTTGAAGGGTGATGTTTGAAAGGTGCGTGACTACATCGCAAGGGAAGTTGAGAATGAAAGGGGACTCCTTAGGTATTAGGAGAGGCAGCAGGAAATAGAGGTTAGAGTCATTCAATCGATTCCTAATTGTTTCGCTCCGTAGGGTAAGCGCTGATCAAGATAGTGGCATCCAGTTCTGGCGCATACTGTTGAATATGATGTGAAGGGCTCGTACTATAGCCATAGGCAGTGTCTGTCCTGCGACGTCTTTTGTCCTACGACCTACCTCGTCCTGCGACCTCCCTTGTCCTACAATCTTCCTTGTTCTACAACCTCCCTCGTCCTGCGACCTTCCTTGTCCTACAACGTCCTTCGTCCTGCGACCTCTCCTCGTCCTATGACAGTGTCTGTCCTGTGACATTTTTGTACTGCCGTCCCAAGACTACTGCTGTCCCAAGGCCACTAGTGTCCCAAGATTATTACTGTTCTAAGACTACCGCTGTTTTAAGACTATTACTTTTTCTTAAGAGCATACCTACATCTTGCACTTAAGCACTTTTAAATAATTCTTTATTGATTGCTGCCAAGTCTTCTAAACCTAGTCTCCCATTGTCTTAAGCCCAGTATTCCAAGGGCAAATCTCTCGTAGGCCCAGTTTTATAGGAGTCATGTTCCCCTAGCACGAGTCTCTTTAAGGTAAGGTCTTCTAGTACATATTATAAAAAACCTTCCTCAGCGGTCTTGAGCCCGGGAGAAATATCGGAGAAGCCGCTTAGGGGTGGAAACGATGGCCGAACTGAACCTTGGCGGCAGGAACTGAACCTGACGGCATGGTCTTGAGCCTGGGAGAAATAATCTAGGAGAAGCCGCTCAGGCGTGGAAGCAGGGGGCCGAATTGGAGTAGGATACCAAAATTGAAGCATAATGCCAGAATTGAAGCAGGTTCTCAGAACTGAAGCAGATTGCCATAAACTGAAGCAGATTGCAAGAAAGTGGGCGCCACGTACTTAATATCGGACCTGCAAGTGTTGGGACCGTGCCTAGAATCAATTCAGTGGAACCGTGAATCGAATGTTTGAATCAATAGAGGTAGCTATAACTAGGAGTTTAAGAATACAGAAGAAAGAAGGTACATGGAACACTATTTATGTAGTGCTCAGAGTTTGCGCTAGGCCCAAAGGGAACGAGTAGGGAGTTCGGCAGAGAGTTTGGTATCGAGCCATGACGGGTGCTTTCTATTGAGCTACTTAGCTTGTGTTATGAAGCATGTATGGAGCGTACTATGAAGTGAGCCATGAAGCGAATGACGTGTGTTCGAACGCCTCGCATGAAGCATGTTTTGAAGCATGTTTTGGAGCGAGTAGCCTGGTGAGTAGGCGAACGAGTAGGTAGCTGAGTTGGTAGCTGAACATGTAGGCAGGCGAGTAGGTAGGAAGCTGTTGTTATATAAGGGTCAGAATAAGTATGTGCATGTGCATGTATATTGATTATAGAAAGTAGGAACTACGAAGGGAGGAAGAAGGTGAAAACTCTGAACCCCCTAGCGCCAGCCCTATAGGGCCCGGAGCGAAGATTACTGACCACAGGGTAACAGTACTGTTCCCTGTTTCCAACAGAAGCCATGTAGAAAGCATTGTTTGAAGCACTGTTTGACGTGTGTTATGCGCCCAACCGACGCGTATTTTGAAGCATGTAGAGAGTTTGGTAGGGTGTTTGGTAGGGTGTTTAGTAGGTTATCGTGGCAGCTTTCGAGGCTAGGAGTGGAGGCTGGTGGCAATTTTTGCTGAGAAGAGGAATCGCTTAAGCACTTATCTGGGACTTATACGGCGATCTCATTCCTGTTGGTTTACTTCATAGCGATCCGAATAGGTAAATAGGCGTTAGAAGGTGTTTCTTGCACGGTAGTTGAACATAAGATTTTTTTGAATGCCGTCCCGAACGGGTTAGTCAGCATCGCCGCCTTTGTTTAGGCTCGATTCACCCTCCGCTCACCCACCACCTAGACTAATTCTATATGATGGCTTCCCCTTCCTCCCGTCGTTGCTACTTTCCTGTTCTAAATACCTGGCCAGTCTCAAAAGATTCCGGTCGGATTGCCGAAAGCTCCCTCCTCTGTCAAATGTAGCACCCACATTCTTTCTTGCTTTTTTCTTCCAGTCCCGATGGCGGCCCTGAGCTCAGCTGCTGCCGCCCATCTGCACGGCGTTAGATCGTCACTCGTGCCGTGCCGAGTAATGTGCGGAGCCGAGGGAGCAAGCCAACTGCGATCAGGAGACCGGTAGACGTTGAAATTAGGGCTCTCTACAAGCAGGATGTTCAAGTCTCCTTGATATTAAGAGCGTGAAAAAAGGGCCGGAGGGAAGAGAGGTGTGGTGAAAAGAAAAGGTGTCTAACTTGGCCTCATTCTGCAATTTACTGCGGCAGACACTCCATATGCCAGATTCTCTAGGCCTGATAATCCTATACTGACCTTCAACGCCCCACCTAAGCCTTGCTTCGATGGATCTGCGGCGTGATGAGAACGTTGCTCGACATGGCTGGTTGCTGCACTCGTAGACCTCGAGAGTGGATTTGGCACCTGCCAAGGCTTTGGGGACCGCAAAAGCGGGGCAACGGTCGTCGATCACGTGTACTTCACCTACTTGCGGCTCTCATCACGCCGGCCTCGAGCTTGATCGCGGGCCACATCAGAGATACAATACACATTCCATTCGGCAGGCGGCTGAGAACAGCGGATCGATATGGATGTAGATCAAACAGATGGCCTGTGTGAGAAGTGTCGCCAACCCTTTACCGACTGGGCACACGTTGTTGAGACTTGCAAAGGAGGGTCCGAGTCTATCTACAGCCACCACAATCTATCCACGCTGAAAGATTCTGTTACAGAAGGATGTACTATGTGTTTGATGTTTCTCAACGAGGTGTCCCGTCAAATCTCGTCATTCACACCAGAAGCACGACGTGTGATGAACACGCTGCATGGTCAGCTTACTATACACCCAAACAGGACTACCTTCAAGTTCGATATAGCCCAAGTCAGAAGCTGGAACGTAGGACTAAAATTTGTTCCCCCGAGGCTATCTGTACTAGCTATGCTGACCTTGACGCCAACGGATCAAAAGGGTAGGTCACCTAACTCCGTTTGAAAGCAAAAACTTTCCAGATCTTTACCAAATAACTATTGAATTATAGACCAGCAACTTGCTTTAGGAGCCTCGACAATGTCTCCCGCCTCCTTTCGGCTGATTAGTCACTGGCTGGAATGTTGCAATGCGACACATCAGAAATGCACCGTACCGAATTACGCTATGCCTACGCGTCTCATCGAGATTGACGCTAGTGATGTCCGAATATGTTACTCAGAGCAACTACCGACACCGCCACATTACGTGACATTGAGTCACTGCTGGGGTGGCTTGAAGCTCTTCAACCTAACCAAAGACAATCTGCGATCTATGCAAGACAAAATCCCTCAGCAAAAGCTGTGTCTTACATTCAGGCATGCCATCGGTATCACCCGCTTACTTGGTTTCAAGTATCTATGGATCGATAGCTTGTGTATAGTCCAAGACGACGAGTTGGATTGGCGTCAGGAGGCAGCTAAAATGGGGTCGGTGTATGGCTGTTCAAGTCTGAACATCGCAGCAGCGAGTGCCACCAACGGTAGCTTTGGGTGTTTCTACAATCGAAAGGAACAGGTCTTACGTTGCGTGAGAGGGGTGCGCGTGAGAGTTGATGGTGCTCTGCACATTGTACACGAGGAATCGTCCTACTACAGATCATCGATCACCAGTTCCCCTCTGGCCACACGATCTTGGGTGCTACAAGAACGAGTCCTCGCACCAAGAGTCATTTGGTTTTCCGAGCAGCAGTTATTCTGGGAATGTAGGGAGAGCTTAGCTTGCGAGACATTTCAGGTCCAGCTACCAGATTTCTATGGCCAATATCAGCCATCGAACCGAGGCATTGACACGCTCTCGAAGCGGTGGCCGAGCCTTGTTACGAAGTACACGACCGGAAAATTGACACGCGATAGCGATAAGCTAGTTGCAATATCCGGCCTCGCACAAAAAGCTCAGCAGGAGACAGGAGATGATTATGTTTGGGGACTGTGGAGACGAGATCTGGAAGCACAGCTATGCTGGACCCTCAAGGACAAGAGCAAGGGTAGTTACGCTGGCCCTCTGCAGTCTCGTGCGCCTTCCTGGTCGTGGGCCTCTGTCAATGGACCTATCAACCTTCCAATTGGAATTGGCTGGAGTGCATCGCAGATCTACGGCAAAATACTAATTCGGGTCGTTAATGTCACGACAGCACCTATCGCAAATTTTCCGCTGGAGGATGGAGAAAGCAAGACGCTAAGACTGGTCTGTGGGCCCTTATTTTCCGCGCGAGAAGTGTCTGGTCCAGAAGAGCGGGATCCCCAGGTCCTTCTCGCAGAAACACTGATTCGTGTATCCTGGATAGGATATTGGGACGTACCAAGCGACAAGTCTGAAGAGCCCAGAGACCCGTTCTATTGTCTTCCCATCATGCGAAGTGAGACGATGGTCGCCGCTTACAACAATCGATGTGAGGGGTTGATTCTCAAGAAAACGGACAATGGGATGCGAGGGCAATTCAAGCGCCTCGGAACATACAGAGTGAGTGGGAGCTCGGATGCAGTTCGCGCAATGGAGGATCCAAAATCAATGATGCAAGAGTCGATGTGGGAAAGCTATGGGGGTCTTGACACGCTTGGAAGGCGACAGTATACCATCACGCTTCTCTGAACTACGAGTATCATACCTTGCGTTAGCTACCTAGCGACGGGTACGCCGGGTACGCCGTTTAGGATGCATCGCCCAGGCTAACCTCGAACACACATCAGCCATGTTGTGATCAGTTTTTGAGGTTTCTACATCAATCATGAGTGTTCTACGGAGTAGAAACGCAGGGCATTCGGCCGGTTGTCATCCACCACTAACCCTCGGCTCTACTAATCATTGAAGAATAAAGTAAACATCCCCCCCAACCAGTACCTAATTGCAGCCCCTTCCGCTTCCCTGCGTTATGCCGCATAAGCTTACGGGTTCATGCATCCGAAGCGTGAGGCCCCAGACGACCGGTTTTGATGGGTTGCATGAATACCGCGTTGGAAACACAACAACATGAAGGACGCTGAACGACTGTACTATTTATTCTATTCGCGGTGAGTACAGAAAGCAGCGAAAGGATGTTTACAACTGATCAGCAATTATAAGCCGGACTGTGCAAACGCTTGGAATTTTAAACCCACGCTGTATTTTGGCACCATGTATGCAACAGCACTGATTTTTAGCAAACTTCTGGTCATCGAATGCAAAAAAGGAACTTTGCGAGAGTTATATCGACGCGTTACACCGGTTCTAGGGGTTCTTCCAGCTGCGCTTGCCACACACAAGACTTTCATACTCGACGTTTTTCATCACATCGCGAGCATATGTGCACAGTGTTCCAAATGGAAATAGCTCCAATCTTGTCGGGCCCAAGTGAGACGTTACGAGTCGGATCATCCATCCAGTCTCTTAGTCTCTCACGCGAAAAGGAACTCACAACGGGCAGTTAAATGCACCTAAAGAATGCTCCCTCGAACCCTGCAAATCGTCAACGACAGTCCAAAAAGCCCACCCTACCCACCACCCAAGCAACCACAATACTCACCCCTCACGTCTCCCCCACATCAACAAGCCCCGTCCCCTCTCCCCTCCCACTCCCATCCGCCGCCGTAGTAACCTCTGGATGAACCCTCACCTCCTCCGCATACACCGGAAGCCTCCCAGGCCCCCCAAGCACACTAACCTCATTACTCACAACCGACACCTTCAAATCCGCCACCTGCCCCCTTGGAACCTCCGCCCCATCCATCGTCACCACCCTCCAATGCAGATTCTCCCGCAAATATGGCACCACGCTCTCAACCCCCAGCCCCGCCAACTGCCCGCTCGCAACCCTCTCCGCCAGCGCCATGGTCAGCGGGATCTGGCCCGTCACGCTCAGGTGCGCTTCGCGGTCCCGTTGGCACTTGGCGCAGCCGGTGTCTGGGGAGTCCCCGAGGACGGTGAAGGTGCCGATGAGGTTGGGGGCCGTGGACCAGCCGGCGGGGTCTGAGGTGGCGAGGGGCCCGAGGAAGATGGGGACGTGGAAGGTGCCGCCGAGGGAGTGTTTTTGGGCGCGGATGTTGGTGAGCCATTCTAGGTATTTGTTGTTGGGGGCGAGGGTGTTGGGTGTCGGTTTGTTCGTTGGTTGGTGGTCGGGTGTGGTGCTTTTTCCGTTGGTTCCTTTTCCGTTTGTGGCGTGCTCTTCGTTGCTCACTTTTTCCATCTTGGCTACCTGTTTGCTTTGCTGCCCGTCTCCGTTACTTGCTTTCTCGGCCATAGGTGCCTGAGCGCCTATATCCCCATTCCTTATTGTAGGAGTCACTATGAAAGGATTCCCATTGGCATTCCCATTGCCGTTGTTGTTGTCAATATCACGGGTTGTCTCCTGGCCCGTTTCAGCAGGCGCCTTCACAGCCATTTTCATTTGGGGCAAGCCACGTGCCGTCCCAGCTGTTTTCACCTGCGCCATGGTATTCACGCCTCCCTTAGCACTCCCTCTGACCATACTAGCAACAGAGCTCCCTCCATAGAGCCGGTTGACAGCATCCGCAACAGACGACTGAAGTTCCTCCGGGGTTGCAAAATTCCATGATTGCGTTTCGGGGTACGCGTAACCCAAAGTCAATGTGCTGCGTACTCCATCCGATGTCCAGAAGGAGTCCGCGGCATTGTAAAATGGCGTAAGCGGTGAGGTTTCGGTTTCCGTACTGCCGACTGCGGTAGTAAAAGTGCCGGACTCGGTGGGTTGGGCCGTGACAAAGCTATCCCGGCCATCGGGGTGAATGGCTTGCCAGAGCGCAAACAGGCGGTCAACATTACTATATCCCCATATCAGCATTCCCACTCTCAGCTATCCTCAAAGAAACGTATACCCACCAATGATGCAACCAAAACAGCGGATCAAACGCTGCATACGGAACCACACTCATATGGCCCCCTCCGCCGGCTACCCCATGCACGGTATCATGCACGCCCTCGATACTGCCATAAATCCCCGGCTGGCCCTGGTTCCACTGATTGTTGCTGAAGGGGCCGTAACGGTCGTAGGCGGAGACGAGGTAGAAGACTAGCTCGCGCAGGTTGCGCACTTGTTGCTCGAAGGCGGCTTCGGCTTGGGCGTTTTGCGAGGTCGAGGTGTGTCGGACCGGGTAGCGGACCGAGGAGGTGTAGGTGGCGAAGGGGTTGGGGGTGAAGGGGCCGCGGCCGGTCTGTTGGGGGGGGTGATTAGTCGAGGTAGGGGGTTAGACGGGTGGAGACTTTTCGCAGGATTGAGGGGGGCAAGATTGTCGATAGGGGTAGTATAACAGGTCGGACAACAGACAACCCGACTTACATTCTTCAGCGGGAAATCCCCCGGCGCCGGGTTCAGCGGATGGAATTCAAAGCTATATAGCGGATTCTTCATTTTAATCGTCTTCCCCGCGGAACTCGGCGTTACAACATGCACCGTCTCCGTTTGCAGCGAAGCAGGTAGCACGCTGTCGCCGGCCTGCAGCGGTGCTGCCCAGTCCCAGTACGGCATGCGGAAATCGCGCGCGGCGGCTAGGTAGCGAGATTGGTCGGCGGGGGAGGGGAAGCTAGTGGCGATTGAGGTGATGAGGGTGCTGAGGGTTTGCTGGGGTGGGGGGTGAATGTTAGCGGATGAGGGGTGGTTGGATTGGGGGGGGTTACTTCAAAGAGAGCAAGGTAGGGGCGGTGCCATGTTGGGAAGAGAACGGAGTTGTGCGTGCAATAGCCGCCGGATCCTGCTGGTTGTTCGCTACCGGCATCGTTGGGCCAGGCTTTGTAGGGGCGGCCGTGGATGCCTGTTCTCGTCAGTCAGTATAGTGGTTTACCGGCCGACTGCTACCCTGTCTGCGGCTGCGGCAAAGCTGTGAAGTTGGAAGTTGGAAAATGCTCACCAGCAATTTGATAGTACGACAAGGGATCATTTTCGTCGAGCTTCTGGAATGCGTCGAGGCCTAGGAGATAGAGGTTCCATACGTCTGGGTAGTTTTGTTCAAGGTCTCTGATTTCTCGGCGGATGGGAACGGGGCCTGGGGTGGTTAGCCTGTGAGGAGCTGGCATAGGGAGCTTGAGATTGCGATGGAGTGTATGCAATATACCATTGTCTCCGGAATTGGCAAGCAATCCTTTGGTTATGATGGGGTCTTGTGACATGCTGATTGAGATCTACAGTTTGGGCTTCTATCAACTATCGATGTGTTTTAGGGATACGAAAAAGGCGGTGGAGTGGTAGATTGCAAAAGCGAACCGTGTGGAGAGAAATGAACCGGTCATATATGAGATGTTAAAGCAGAAGATGAGCCAAAAAAGAGCGTGACAGGTGCCCGCTGGGGCTGAATGCCAATCCTGCAAGGCAGCATTAGATAAATACGAGGACACTGAAAGCCAGCCAGCCACACTCCATAAGCGACGCATTGTGTACCACTTGGAGTATCTCCTCTGTGGAGTTCACTCATCTAGCTTCCACTTCTTCAAGTACATGGTGAGAAATTGACAAATGAGGGGTTGGCAGGGCGGTTATGGAGAGCCATGGTCGATGCTTCGGTCTGGATGTAGAACCTAGATTTGTGACTTTTCCCACTATAGGATGATTCAGCCAGCCACTTCTCATGCTCGAAAAGTGGGAGTATCGCGTAGCGGTGTAATCATGTTGAAGAAGGGTTCGAACCAACATGAAGCTTGTTGTGGCTAGTCTGATCGTACATCCGTACTTTGGCTTGTATGGTCAGCTACATACATAGAGCTCTGTCATATGGCTTGCGTTGAGTTTTCGGTCAAGGCACTGTCAGGTGGGCACTTCAGCCGCACTCTCCATTCACCGCATCTTCCTCCCGCATGCTGATGAGCGATGGGATAGCATGATGGCAGGAACTCTGAAGGTTTCCTTTCCATCTGCAAGCCTCATCATGGCTGGTCTTACTCGTAGTGATGGAAAGTGCTTACGGAGTACCTGATGGTCCACCAGTCTAGAAGTACGAGCTGATTAATCGTCAAAGCCTTTACAGGAACGTGTCGGTCGCGACCAATCTACACTGACACATTGATGATTGGCGAGGAAAAGTCTAGAACATACAGTATTGATATCAACTCCCTCTCGAGGACTTTGTGTTCGTCTGGAAAGAACAGACATGCTGACGTAAAAAATCAACCATGTCAGCCAAAGCCCAACAGCCAGAATCTCATAGTCTCTAGGTCAGCTCAATAATACCAGCACGTGCAGGCTTAGATGGCTTGACAAAGTATAACATGATATTCAGAGAGTGCGATTTCTGAAGCAGTGCAGCAACCATCTTCAGGCCGGATTTATCCACTCGTACAATTTTGGAAAAACACCGAGGTCAGCCGCGTATGTAACTGCGAAATACGAGTTAGGGGGAACTTGCAGGAACTTGCAGGAACTTGTACGTTCCTAGGGACGAGGGTAAAAGCGACATGCACAGTAGTAGTATCGTAGTATGCGCATCTCGTGAAGTGCGAGTTTGATGCCACTAAGAATGGTTTTTAGGTTCTTGGGATGCTGTCGACGTCTGTTTCCATGGTTCGGGGAAAACTCGATCGCCCCAGGGATTTAAACAACGACGGCTTCTCTTCATCACCTCAACCACGATGACTACTGTAGAAGATTGAACCGAGGATGAGACACGAATCCGGTACGAAAGATGCAACGGTGGAGCTATGTCTGACCTTTGAGAGGCCTCGAGAGGGTCGGCTCAAGTCGCATATCCGCCGCCCGCACATCTCAAACATTGATGTGCAGTACCTGCAGGCTCCAGAGAGTAGGCTAGATCCCTTAAAACTCTCATGCTGATAGCTGATTGCTGGATTGCAGTTCGACCGGGACTTTTCTTCCAACCAAGAACGCGAATGTTTCAACATGTTTAAGGTCTTTACATCATCTGTTTGAGAGGCCATCATCCCCACCGACCGTCTCATCTCCCCTCATTCAACGCGCTCCTGTCATCTACTGACCTCGTGGGCGTCTACCATGATCATCCGAGATGAGGCCCCTCAAATGTCCAGATCATGATTAGGGCTGCGGGAGAAAATGGATATACTCGAGCAAGCTGCCATCAAGTTCGACGTCTCCATCTGTCTGTCTCTTCCTTGAAGTACTTTGTACTCCCACGTTCATTTCGTCCTTCTAGGCATACGTAAAGCTGGTTCTTACTTCCACACTCGTTCAAAACAATTGCAGGATTGATTGTTTTCGTGCATTGCTTTCGCATCGCAAATATGTTGTCCTATGTCTACGTCTCCCTTTTCGCGGCTTCGCTCGCCAGCACATCCGTCATACCGCGCCAAGCACCCAATCCAGGTCCGATGCAAGCAATTCCTGCCAAAGCCAAAGCACCTAATACATTCCACAATGGCGCTCCTGAGTTGGTAGCCGAGCCACCAGCTTCCGGGGAGATACCACCTGCGGTATACGGCGCCCGAGACATTGACCTACCCTTCAACCGACTTTACCATGGAAACATGAAATATTTCGCCGCGGGCCAGTTGAACAGCCCAACTGGAATCCAGGATGTATGGCAGCCTGGTCAGAATGACCATGCTAACCAGAGCGCTTGCGGAATACCTGATAATGCATACTCGATCAGCAAGGTGGCTATCCACCCGTACTTTCTCAAATATGCAGACCTCAGTCGTAAGTCACCACAAAGCCTTTACCGCCATTGATCTCAACTTACTAACTCGGTTCTATAGGCTACTGTATGCAAGACGTCTGCATCTCATTTTGGAAAGAAGACGGAACCTCGGACATGATGCTCAAAGTCACCGATATCTGCAGCACCGACCCCAACGACCCAACCCACTGCGCAACCCCTGCGGACATCAAAATCGACAGAACCAAAGCCTCGATCATGCAAGGCCTCACTGCTAACCCCCTGAAGTCCTACCCCCAATTGACCGGCAACGAATTCCCAGAAAAGACATGGTGGTTCTTCATGAAATGCTGGGCCGACGGCCTTCCCCAACCCGCCTACCAAGGCAACAACTGGTTCACCACCCCTGCTCTGGTCAACAATCTCAAATGGGCCCAGAACACCGCCACCACGCAATATAAGAACAACCAGGCCGCTTACGCCGCAAAAGGCTGGCCCACGTATCCCAACGGTGCTTACAACCCCAAGCGTGATGATACTACCTCACCACCTATCAGCGACTGGGTGCCAGGACAAGAGCCAAAGTGGCAGCCGATTGCGGGTGGCAAAGGATGGGGAGATTACTCCGGTGTTGCTCCGCTTTCTTCTACCACGCCTGCTTCGGCTTCAAGTACAGCGGTGGGAAGTTCGACGGATTCTGCCGCGTCGTCTTCCACACCTGCGTCGCCGTCTTATGGCGGTGCCGCAGCGCCGGGACCGACGAATGTTCCTCCGCCTCCGGGTACTGCGCCCGCTACGCCTTTGAATAATGAAAGTAAGTCTTGCCACTCTCCTCCATAACTTCCTTCCACCTTGCTGCTACAATATTTCCGTAATCACCATTATCAATTGTCCGTGGTAACTAACCTAGTGTCTCACAGCTGCTCCATCGCCTCCCGACAGCCCGCATCAAAACGCCACCCCCAATGACGATGGAGACGATGATACCTGCGAAGCTTAAATGAAGTGCAAGACTTAGCAAGCATTGAAGCAAAGCGAAGGACGTACTGGCTGCTCCACCCCTTCCAACCGCCCACACGCACTCAGTCGATAGGGCGACGTGCCGCATTCCCATCATCGACGTGAATCTAATACGTTGTAACAAACTTTCTCTTCTACATCTTGTATATAAGATATCTTCTACCACATACGCACAGACGTAACTTTTACGGCATCCAGAGATTGATCCCGCTCTGATGAGTAGACCAATACAAATGCGTCATCCCCAACCTCATAAAAAACCTCCTTGTTCCTCAAACCGCAAACACTAGCACCTGTGACCCACCCCGCGATAACCCCCTCCGAACCCTCTGATACTCCCCCCCACCGCAACCTCCATACTATTTCAAACCCCCCTCCGCCCCGCGACTCTTTCCAGAACTCCCATCCCACGCCACCACCCCAGACATCTCCCCCCCCCCCCCTTACCTTACAAACCCCCACGAACCCACCCCAATCAAAAACCGGTTCTGGCTCTAGTTTCCATTCCAGTTCCGCCTCGTCGAAAGGAACATACACCTTGAACTCCCCAGATCTGAAGGTTGTGACTTTTTGGTCGGTGGGCTGTGAAGGTGAGGATTGGGAGGTGGCAGGGAAGGGATAGGAGGGAGTGAGGGGTGGTGGTTGGGGTTTATGGATTACCTTTAAAGCAAATAACATACCCACATGTTCCTCCCCCCCCCCCCTCTCACCACATCCCATCTCTTAACAAAACAAAACAAAACAACCCCCCCATCCCCCCCCAAGAACCCTCCTCGTCGCAGCAGCATCGCCACCTCCCTTACCTGTCCGCGGATGCTATGTACTCCCCTCCCCTCCCTACCGAAGCAACCAACCCTCACCCCGCGGCGGAGAACCTCAGCACATACATAGGTCCAGCGTGCATCCAGGTCTCGGTTTCGTAGTTTTGTGGAGATGAGAGCGTGAGGACCTAGCCTGTGGAAAAGGTAGTGAGCGGGGAGGGGAGGGGTGGGGGGGGGGAGGGGGATGAGGGTGGCTGGGTAGAGGGTATGCATGAAATGAGGTTTCTTCTTGTTGTTATGGAGGGTGGGGGAATATAAAGGTACCTATATATATATATACCTTCTTCTTCTTCTTCTTCTTCTCCAAACAGCCACAAAGCACGGACATCTCCAATTCTTCATAAACCACCACCCCCCCCCCCTCCCCCGCCCGCCCGTTCGTTCCGCCGTTACTGCCCAAAACGCATCAAAAGAAAAACAGAGAAGAAGAAGAAGAAAAAGAAAAAGACGCAGCAGTGCCGGTCAGGGAATCGGTTAGCAATTTTTTCAAATGAACCCTCTCTCTTTCCCGCAACCTGACAATAACTCCGAATACACCTGCTCTCAACTCTGTCTAAGGGGAAGTGCTTGTGGAGAGCAGGTGGTTGTGGAGAGCAGGGTTCTTTTGGTTTGAGGTGGAGAGTGGAGAGTGGGGATGGGGGATGGTAAGGGGTTCTTTTGGTTTGAGGTGGAGGGTGGAGGGTGGATGGTGGGGGATGTGGGGGTGGGTGGGTTGGATGGATGGATGGGCGGAGGAGGTGAAGATGATGGAGAAGAGGAGGAGGGTGCACAAAATTGTACACGTTCATAATTTTTATGTTTTCACCTGATGGCTACTCGTACCGTCGTACGGGGATGTTGGTGCATTTGCCGCCTTGGAAACCAGAGAGAAATGGGTTTGTATGCTGCTGATGATCGTTATTTCCACTGAAAGCTGCCTACCTGACTATAACGCCATCCTGCCCTCGAAGCTATAGAGTACCGCATTACTCGATATCGACCTTCTTCACATCCACGTACTCCCGATCCAACTTCGGGATTGTAACAATCAAAATCCCATCCTCCATCTTCGCACTGATGCTATCCGCATCCACTTGTGCAGGCATAGCCCGGCTCCCCAAGCGTACCTTCCTCTCGAACACACCCACCTTCCTTTCGTCCAACGCCAGTGTCTTCAGGAACTCCTCATCGCCGGGTCGGTAAATCACGCCCGCGACGCTAAGCTCGCTCTTATCGGCATTCCAGTTGACACCGACATCCTCTTTCTTAGCGCCGGGGAGAGAGATGTGCACGATGTAGGCGTCCTCGGTGTCGAAGACGTCGGCCTCGGGGGTGAGGTCTTTGGTGTTGGATGAGGTATCTTTGGTGTCGGAGGCCATGTCTGGCGCAAACTGCGAGATGAACTCGCCGAGTTTGCTCATGTCGAACTGACCGCCCATGGGCCAGCCTCCGAAGCCGCCGCGGCTGCCTCCACATCTGCCTCCTCTGCTACCGCGATGGCCGCCTGGTCCTCGACGGTGATGAGGGCCCCCGTGGTGCGGTCCGCCAAATGGAAAGCCCCATCCGAAGGAATCACCGTTGGGAGAGTGAGGGGGCTGTCCTGGATGGGTTTGCTCCGGGCCAGTGTACTCGGGTGGGGGTGGGGGTGCCTCGTGCTGTGGGGCCGGAGTGGAAGCGTCGGGTCCTTGAGGCGGAGGTGGCGGTGCACGGCTTCCACGAGATTCAGGGTTGTAGGCGGCAAAGAAGGGGTGCTCGGCCCCGGTGGACTCCAGGTTAGCGACGAAGTCCCAGAAGGGAGCGGTTTGGTTGAAGTATCGGACTGAAGGCATATTGATAGTGGGTAACAATATGTGATTTTGAGGTTGAGGACTTGATATAATTTGATGGAATAATATGAGAGGGATGAAAGATTGAGTGATGAGTTGAATGATGCAAAGAGAGCAAGAACTTTCAAGCCACACTATATACTATCGAAAGCCACAGGCAGCACATGGTACGTATACCCAGCACGTGAAGCAAAGACAAATCAGATCCCTTACGAGAAGCCACACGAAGGTGGTAGAATTCGAATGCTGTAACGATAGTAATGGCGGGGAAAACAGGCTTCCAGAATGACGCGTAAGATGTGAATACACAATGACAGGTTGACGATCAAAAGGAAAGACAAATCAAGAGCCAATAGAAGTCGACACTGCTAAGAAACAGGTGACAATGGATGATCAGCATTGCATCGACTGACTGTGAGTCGTACTGGTCGGTGGTGTGCCGAGGGGCAAATGTTCTCGAATGTCATCGACGATTCCCGAGCCGAGGGGCGAATCTCGGTAATCGCTTCGCAGGGCTGATTAGTCACATACAGTATCCCCAATAGCCCTAGCCTAACAACCGAGTTGACCTTTGACATCCCAACTTCATCTTATCTACTACGTAGTACTTGGCGTGTCACGTCAATTGCGAATGGTCCAGAGGAGCTTGATACAGCGACGCATTCACGCCTGAGACTCGCATGTGCATCGAAAACTTCTGCCTGTCCTGACTGATGTTCTTGGGCAACAACGATACATTTTCACTTGCCACATCGAGATCATTTTATCCATCTGGGCTCGTGCCGTTGAGATCATAAATTGATTTCCCTACGAATAGTGGCTACAACTTCGAGAAACTGAGACTTTCTCTGCTGAGCGCGGTCTCCCTGCTCTAACCGATACAACCGGCTTGAAGGGATGGGGACTATCCGCCAGCAATTGCTATGCCGTTACCGTTTCGTACATTTAGTGTGAGAAGAGGGGATGTGATGAAACATCATTTGAGAAAAGCTCAGATGGCCTCTGCAGACCGTGTGATTATAGTATCAGTGCCGGCCGCCTCGCATCTCGCCTGTCGCCTCCGTCTTGCGGGTATTTGTGAATTTTCCGTGCTGATGCGGCATGATATAATAACATGTGCCCCTACAACCCGTCGAAAGCTCCACGTTCCAAAGCATTGATACTCAATCACAACGAATAGGCCTTTAGGTTTCGTTTGCGCGTATTTGATTATCGGAGAGATATACTTTCTTCATTATGCGGGCTCTTTATTCGGCTTTCATGATGTTGGTCTCTTACCTTGTTGGTGTTGTTTCGACAGCGCACATACCGACCGACCCAAAGTTTTCCTTTGTTCGGGAAGGAAACTCGTCGTTGTTCAACGCTGTTAACGTAACAGGGTAAGTAAATGTGTCGTCTTCGAAATTCGGATGAGGGCCACAGTAACATGTTAGGTAGATGCCCCCTATCCAACCAAAGAACATGCAGAGCAACCCCGCCAGAAATGGAGTTCTGCAAGGTCCGGGGCACAGAAATAACTCTTCTGATCGAGTATGGAACCAGAGTCATGCAATCCGCCATGGATCAGGTTATTAGTCGCGCAACGGCAAAGGTTCGAAGACAGATTGCTGTTCACGGCGATCGATGCCTCGAGGACAGTGAACTTCCCTTCCAGTCCAGTAGCGACTCTCTTCTGCTACAAGCCGAACCTAGTCCAGAAAAATGTATCACCTGGGGCGTGCTTGACTCGGTATTAGATGGGATTCGTCAGTGCGCGTACGAGCAGGGAAAATACAATTTGATGAGGAGCATTATTATCAGTGGTTCTCGCGGCGGGATCGGGTTCGTTTCTTTGACCTTGGCATCACCACCAGTCAGTTATGGTTGAACAACCGATGTATTATATAAATGTGCCAGTACACGGCGCCTGGGAGGCAGCTGGTAGGAGCGATAAAGTTGAGACCGAGATATGCAAAGTAATGGTCGGCTATATTCTTCGTAAAAGTGCCATGACGGCATAGTGATCGAAGATGGTCATGTTTAGTATCCTTTCAGTATATTTACTAAAATTCCTTGTTCATTGTCCGTTGTCCATTGTCCATTGTTTATCACAAGGGGGTATGTGTCAGTATTGGAAAAAGACTTGTATAAAGAAACTTTGATCTTCACGATCAATATAAACCCACTCCTATCAATGTAGACTCGACCCATCAACCCCGTTGGAACTTACATCCGCCACACAGAAACCCTATCCCATCAGAATATTATGCAGACTCAATTCATCTCAGATTTTATCGCTCGCGCCAGGGCTCAGCAGTCTACGCAAAGGATTGACTTTAGTGATCTTCCTCGTCGAGTAGGAGGCTATGCCGGGTTCGCGGACGAGATCTGGAACTTCTATGCCGAGCGGAGGCAAAGGGTGACCGAAGAAGGGCAAAGGCTGCAGAATCCGCAATCAGTGATTGACGATGCTTGCGAAGAGCTGCAAGAGCAGCGCAACT
>JAABUL010001032.1_pt1 | contig 55682 bp, 95 predicted proteins | sample 5559151 | NCBI WGS metagenome assembly JAABUL01 (sample SAMN10711876, study PRJNA513368) | rock metagenome | isolation source: Antarctica rocks | place: Antarctica: Victoria Land, Pudding Butte sud
CCCCTCAACAAACACCCCCCCCCCCCAACACACCCCCCCCCCCCCCCCCCCCCCCCCTTCAGATCATCATTTCCAGACATGTGCGGAACGTTCAATTCGATGCATGGCTAAGGGTCAAGTGGCGCTTGTGCCCTGGCGATGGGCAGCGGTGCATGCCGAGTCGGAAGAGCCCGTCCGGGCAGCCTGCCTCCGATATCGAGCCTGATCGTGTTGCTTTGTTTGATAAGCTATGATCAGGCCTGCGCGCAGAGCTTCGTTCCGTCTGCATTCGTTCCAGCAGCGCCGCACCCCCTCGAATCAGCGCGCCTCGCCGTCAGCACAGCCCGCATCCCTCTCGGCCGAGCGCAGCTGCTGCAGCCCGTCAGCGGCGCCTGCAGCCTCGACATCCGCGTGACAGCCCGATATGGCACGCTCGATGTCGTGCTCCTGCCGGCGGCCGAGTGGCGGCAGTGGAGCGACTGCGCTGGAGACCTGCCGCCGCAGAGGGTGCTGTGCCGGGATCAGCGGGCATGCAGCGTCAGCTCGCACGTGGCCGATCGACAGGAGGATTTGCTTCTGCTCGTGGGCCGCTCGCGCATCGACGTGGATGCCGCAGACGCCGTCCAGATCAGAGTCACCGGTGAGCATTCCAAATACGATTTTCTCAACCACCCCTCATCCAGTGCCTGACCCTTCTCGCATGCCCAGTTGGTTGCCTGGAGGTATAACTTACATGAGTGGCATGCATCTCTGCAACAGGCTCGACGGTAGGGTGCCCGGGCGAGGTGTGCCGCGTGCTGCGGCCACCGCCGTGGCGCCTGCAGCAGCAGGCGGTGCCCTACTTGTCGAGCTCGCTGCGGCCGATGGAGGTGCCGCAGTGCAGCCCCACAGAATCGCTGTGCTGGCTCAACGATGCCAGCACGCACGGCTTTCTGGACGCCGCCAGGCGGCTGGGCATTGGGTGAGTGCATGCCTGGGTGCAGAGATGGTGACAACGCAACTCGTGGCTCAGACCGTGTTTGCAGATGCATCTCGCGCACCTGCGTGATTCCTGCTGCTGGCACCCAAAACTGTGACGCCATGTGCATGCGCTCTGCAGGCTGTACGGTCTGGCGCACGCGTCTGCGCACGGCGCTCGCGGCATGTATGCGACGCGCGACCTCAAAGCCGGGGCGGTCATCCTCACGGTGAGCGTTCTGACAGCAAAAAAACCCTAAAGTCAAAACTATGAACCCAATACAGAAACGTCATGTTGAGCGTTTGACAGTCAGCATCCGAAGGCGCCCCACAGCCAGCCCATCAAACTTATTAGAGAAATAGAAAATCACTGCAACAGCGGGCTGTCTTGGCAATGTTGATACGACACCGGAAGCTCACCTGCTCGCGGCCAATTCTGCTTCCGGCAGTCCGTGGCCGTCACCTCCGTGTTGATTGCAAATGTCCTCTATTCCAATTGGCGCAGGTGCCCAGGACGGCGGCGCTGGAGGCGCCTATGACGCGCAACGCCAGCGGTTGCAGACCCTCTGTTTCAGGCACTTGCCTCGCCACTTCTTGACGACATCTGTTCGGTTTTGTTCTGCAGGTGCCCAGAACGGCGGCGCTGGAGGTACCTATGACCCGCAACACCAGCAGCCCCTTCCCGCCGGCCTTTGTGGCGCAGTCCTTCTGGGCAGGCGCAGACGAGTGAGTGCAACCCCTGAGCAACGCACCAGCCAACCCCTGACCAATGCACCAGACATGCATGCTGTCTGAAATTCTGCCGGTGATTTGAAGATTGCCAGGCGGTGATTCAATGAGTGAAGGAGAGACTGGCATTGCGGCGGGTGTGGGCGCAGCGGCGGGGCCGATAATTATCCGTACATTCTACAATCCAGCCAGTGGTGGCATGTTTTGATTCTCACAGGCGGTGATACTGGCGCTGCAGCTGCTGTGGGAGCGGCGAGGGGGGCTCATAGTTGAACTTTGTACCGTTTTCGTTCCCGTCAAATGGCGACACGCTTTGATCTTTATAGGGCCACGAAGCTGGCCCTGCGGCTGCTGTGGGAGCGGCGGCGGGGCACTACCTCCCAGAAAGCCGGCTGGCTGGCGGATCTCCCCGAATCGCACGACCCGCCGTGGCGCTGGCGGCCGGCTGATCTGCTGCAGCTACACTACGCGCCCATGGCACATGCGGTGGACTTTGCCGAAAAAGGATACACTATGAAAATCGAGTGGCACTCGCACCCTGGCAGTTTTGCGGTTTCACATGGATACTCGGATTGCCGCCGCTCATTGGCGGCTCAGTAAACCTACTGGAGCTGCACCATGTGCCACTGGTACACGTGCATGGCTTCTATACCTGTGTCCGACCTTGTGCCTGATCTGAGCGGAGCCCGGCACTCGACTGCAGGAGTTGTGCGCTGTTGACATTGCAGCGATTAAAGTCGCCCCGATCGTTACGCCAACTCTCAAGGACGCAAAGTCTGCCGCCTTACCGCGCAGGCGTTGCAGCAGCGGGCAGAATGGCGGCAGGCATTCGTGGACCTTCGCACATCCACTCCAGGCGCGCTCCCATGCAACTCGCATATGTTGATGGTGCCAGGTCTGATGTTGCACTGCTTTCAGAAGCCGGGGTCTGGACGTGGGAAGCCCTCAAAGGCAAGTGCAGATGTCCAGAGGATCACGGACTTCGTCAGGCTGTGGGCGCTGCAGGCAACAACGTCACGTCCGCTGAGTTCTACTGGGCGCTGAACACCGTGAAATCACGAGCCTTTGTGGCGGGCGAGGCTGGTGCGTCACACTGAATGCTTTCGAGATTGGCACCCTACGTTAGTCGTGCTGTGCTCTGATGATCTGCTTCGCTCCAATACATTCGTGCTTCGTCGGCAGCCCGGCAGTATGCCGCGGCTACGCCCCCGCCTGCCTCAGCCAGCAAGGGTCAAAATGACGCGTAAACCCCACCACATCCCCACGGCATGGCCCTGCCTGAACGCCAGGCTGACTGAGTATGGACACAATTATAAGTGGTGAGGGCGGATACCGCCAGTCTGTACTTGCCTTCCTTTAAAATGAGTGCTGTGTCCTGTACCATAGGTTCAGGGATGAGCTCGTTCGCCCGGCGGGCTGGCACCGCGCTTGTGCTCATGGCGTTCACGCCTTTCTTCGGCGACAACGTGAAAACCTTCTTGTACTGCATCGTCACGGCGATCGTCGGGCAGGTGAGTCTCGCTGGAGACAAACCGGGACTGCCCAAACATCCGAGTGAGTGTGCTAAGGGGTAAGGTTCCAGGTTCCAGGTTTCAGGTTTTGCGAAGTTGTTCAAACCACTTGACAACCGAAAAAATGCAATGTTTGACCTCTCGTTCAATCGCAGGCGCTGGCCAGCACGGCAATGGGCAAGGACCAATATGCGCTGTGCCTTGTGCCGGGCATCGATCTGCTCAATCACGCGGCGCAGCCGGCAGTAAGTGTGTTGCTTCAGCGTCAAGGGTTTGCGGGTGCAGGGCCCTGCTTGAATATTCCGCAAAGTGGCATGTACCCTTGGCGCGACACCGCAGCGCTGCTCAGGGAGGTGCCAGGGAAAGCAGAGGAGCACTGACGGGTTGCTGCTTGTGCGGTGCAGCAAGTTACTTCGGTGCCAGCTTACAACGAGTTCAGGGAGCGGTTTCAAGTCAGCGTCGGCCGCAAGACCGTGCAGAGAGGTGGGCGCCTGTTCAACGTCATGTCCGTTGGTCCGCTTGACAATGGTGTTGTCCTCAACGCTTGACAATGGTGCTCCAATTCTGCATGATGCTGCATCCGCTGCAGTCGTCTGGTTTCGCATTCCTTTCTGATGCGCGCCGTGCCAATTTAGTGACGCATCTTGCTGATGGCCTTGCAGGGCAGCAGCTCTTCAACACGTATGGTTAGTGCGCTGCATGCGCCATGCATGGGATTGTGTGCTCTGTCAAACTGCCTTGTGCCGACGCCCCTCCCCAAGCAGGGTCCCGCTGCATCACTCAGCGACACATGGAGCATGCACTGAAAGAAGCACGGTCTGAAATAAGAAGCACGGTCTGAAACACGTTCTGAAACATGGTTTGCCGCCCAGGCCCGCGCAGCAATGATAACCTGCTGCAGTGGTACGGCTTTGTGGCGGCAGACAATCCAGACGATGACTACGTCTTGGATAATCTGATCCAGCGTCTGCGCGCCCTGCAGGTGCTCAACCCTGCTTACCAGCTGGCAATCTGTTGGCAAACTCGTGTCCTGTCACATCTTCCATGGCACATCTTCGTGTCTGTCTTCATGCTGCTGTCCATGCTCTTTGTGCCCAAACCCCGCTGGAGGCAGGCAGGCAGACTCGCCTGTGGCTGCCAGCAGCCGCTGCGGTGTGGTCGGATGTCATCATGACGCACTGGCGTGAGCATTCGTGTCTGCTGGGGTGCAGCACGTGCCACACAGCCGGCTGACGCTGCTGAGAGACTTGGGCATGGCCGACGCGATGGCTCAGGTGCGCTTCGGCTGCACAGCGCTGCTCTCTAGCAATGTTTGCACAACAGCGAGACTCTTGTAGCTCAGCGCATGAGAGGCACTCAAAGGTAATGCTGAAATTCTACTGCTCGCTGTCCAAGATCTGTGCCCTGCCACCCGACACTCGTCCACCACCTTCTGCTTCGATGTATAGCTGCCAGCTCCAGCACCTTTGCAGAGAGTCTGCCGGCTGCTGCGCAGACGGTGATAACACGGACAGGCTTCCACGAGGAGGCCAGGGCTGGCTTCCGGCTGATATATGCGGCGGCGGCGCTGCTGCCCAACGCCACGGCAGCCACCTTCAGGGAACCGCTGCCGCCGGATGCAGAGGCGCGGGTAGACCAGGTAAACTAGATTCACAGCATTCTTCTTGTCTCTGACGTTCTGCATTCAGACGCCCGCAAAAGAGTGGATGGTGGGCGACTGACTTCCCCTGGCTTGCATCTTCATGCAGGACGGTTACCGCACCAAGTGGCGATGCCGCATCTTCTTGGTGCTGAACATCCGTGTTTGGGTCAAGCTTTCAATCTAGGCGGTTCAAGCCCATGAATGTGTGCATTTGCTGCTCGAGCTGCTGCCGGCATATCGGCACAGTAGGGCCAGCTCGCTCGCATGCTCCAGATCAGCCAAATACTTTCCGATGAGTGCTCCAATGCAACTCTGTGCAGGCGCTGCACGAGCTGATGCTGGCAAGACAGCAAGTACACGATGCTGGCGGAGGACGCAGCTGTGGCGGCATTTCACATTGCATGAAATTGATACTATGCAGCGTTGCGGTCAATGCAGTCAACACATAACATGACTATTGTGCAGGCGCTGCACGAGCTGCTGCTGGCGGAGCGGGACAGCAAATTGACAACTCTGGAGGAGGACGAAGCCCTGGCGGCGTCAGCGGAGCACAAGCAGCTGGGAGAGCGGACACGCCTGGCGCTGGCCTTCCGCATCCAGAAGAAGCGGCTGTTGGCCGCGGCGGTCAGCGCGACGCGGGCGGCAACAGCAGTGCAGGAACAAGTGGAGAAGACATGAGATGCTTCAGACGAGAGGAGACGCAAAGCATGGCGGCTTCTCGTGCAGCACAGTACAAAGCCTGTTTCGGCTAAGTGGTAACACGGGAAGCTGCAGCTGTGCGCATGCTAAACGCTGGCCTTCCGCATCGAGGTGCAGCGGCTGCTTGCTGAGTGGGCACATTGAAGTCAAAGCTCACTCCCTAATAACATGCAGCACACACCCGACTTGCATGAATGTTCCGGAAGTTGTGTCTTGGTATAGGTTATCATCATCCCACCATACCTCGCCATCAAACGTTGCCAATTCGATCATCGTCCAGGCGGACCAGTCTATCGTTATTGGTCAAAGCGAGGGTGTGCAAGGCTGTCAAATCTCCCGTCAGGCCTGCCAGGGCAACCTCGAAAGCACCCAGCGTCCTCAATGCGGAGACGCCGCAGACTGATCAGGCCGCTGTCCAGGCTGATGCCCCGCAGGTCCAGAGTCCGAATGTGCTTCAGGCAGCCCGCCGCAGGCAGGCGTTGCAGCCCATCGCTGTCCGTCAGAACCAGGGTCTGCAGGGCTAGCCAGCGCTGTCATGCTGACTGTGAGGCCCGTCACAGCTTTTTTGAGAGCGCCACTGCAGAACCTGATTCGCAGCTGCGTCAGATCTGTCAGCTGGCTGAAGTCGAGGCCGCCTGTCCTGACCGTGGCCGCCTTGAGCAAGACGTCTTGCAGGCTGCGCAGCTGGATGCTTGTCAGCGTTGAAATGCGGCTTAGTGAGTCCAGCAGTGTCATCTTATTGTGCCAAAAGCTCCACAGCGTGAGGGGCTGCAGTCGCTGCAGCCCGCTCGATTCCTGCGGCAGCGCCACAGAGCCGCAGCCCACAACTTCCAACTGCGCAACTCACCGCAAGTTCCCACAACGCGCCGGCAGCTCCCTCAGCGACTGCGTGTCATCGCTGACAAACTTGATCACTTTCAGGCGGCTGCAGATGGCCAGGCTGTCAAGAAATTTGCGGATGATGTTGTCGGAATCGTCAAGCCACCTGAGCTGCAGATTCTCTCAAACACGGCCAGAGTGGCATCCAAGTGAGCGTCGGTGCAGCAGCGCAGGTGGTGGCAGCGCAGGACCTTCATGCTGCGATTTGATGCGGCGGCGGTCAGCGTCTTGCCGAGGCAACTTGACAGTTTCAAACTGATAAGGTCGTGCTGCCTTGCACGAGCTGAACCGCCATGTGCAGTGCGGCAGCGACGCTGGCGGGTGCACCGCCGTCCGCTATCTCAGACAGATCTGAGGAGCAGCCCTTGCCATGGCGGCGCCCGTACTTCTGCTTGAACGCCGCGTATCCCCTGAAAAGACATGCAACAATGCAACACAATACACGAGTGTCTGATGCTGTCGCGCTGAGTGATCCTGGCGCAAAGTTAATTCGGAAGTTCCAAGGAGGCTCTGAGGAAGCGCCCTCCGCGGCAAGTCAGTGTGAGCACAGCAGTCGCGCGCCCAAAGTGCTGCTGGAGCCATGCCAGCTCCCGCCGCCATTGGGCAGCCACTTCGGGATCCGCCGGCTGCTCGCACTCTTTGAAGCACACGTCGATTGACTTCCACAGGGAGCTCGGCAGCCTGCTGAGCGCAGCAAATCGGCGGAAGGTTCTCCCGCCTACGTCCAAGGCGCAACATGTCTGTCAGGGACAACCGCGACAGTGAATGAGGCAGAGCGCCTTGCAAACGAACAGCTCCAGACCGTGCGAACCCGCGGTGCATCGTGAGCTGTTGTATGTTGCTCCCGATATTCATCACGACTCACTTGTCCTCGAAGTCCACGAAGGTGGAATTCGCCAGCAGCAGCTCGTCGGGCAGGCCAGTGAGGGTCAGAAGACATGATGCGAGGTTTTGGAAGCGTTTTGCTTGTCGAGTAGTGTGTCGATGCAAGTCGTGAACGAGGCCGCTGGTGGTTGTGCATTCGAGGCAGTGACATTTTGTATTCCGCGGTTAATGTGGCGGGAGATACCTAGTGGCTGATAGCACCGGAGAGTGCGACTCGTGAAGCAGTGAGACGACTCGTGAAGCAGTGAGACGACTTGAAGAAGGCTCAGGTTTGGTTGGACTCTACGGATTTTTGGCGGGGTGAATCTAGAGTTGGCGCCCGGAGCCGTCGTGTCACACACACACACCTACACCGTCCATCTCCTAGGCCTGCGGCGCCGCCAATCGAGAGGAACATCTGATGACGACCTGTCCATCGAGCGTGCCATCCGATCATCACATCACTACAACCTAGACCATGTATATATCTACCAAAAGCATCGCCAGTCCTGCATCATACAACCACATCTGCGCTCGTGTCGAGGGTCAGACAGCCTCAGTAAAGAGCGTCAGCCACATCTACCGGCCGGCGCCGCTGCATGTAAGACCCACGCACGCGACACCAGCGGCCGCCCTGCTGCAGCTGCGCCAAACAGCTGTGCTGTGCGGCCGCGGCCAATGGCAGCGGCGGCGTGGGGCCGCCAGCTCCCGCCAGGCTGTGGCTACGGGCCTAATGCACTGCAGGCGGCAGCCAGGAAGCGGACGTCATCGCCCCCAGAAGAGCCGAGGCCGCCCCAAACGCCCTGTCACGCCAGGCGCCGACTGCAGGCCTGGCGCACAGCCTGCTGCATGAGGTCCTTGTCCACGGAGAAGTAGGCGTTGACTGTCATCGGCGCGGCGCTGCAGGCAGAATGCTAGATTATCAAGGGGCATGAATAATTGCCGCAGTGCATTGCCACAACAGCAGCAGCCAACAGAGGTGCCTGCTGAAACACTCGCTTCGGTACAATGAATGAGCTGTCAGATTATGAAGACTTCATTGGGTTGTTTTGAGCTCTGTGCATGTCCAGGCGAATGTGCTCAACTGCTGGGGTTGTAGCACAGACTGCCGATAAAGCAGAGCCACCAAACACTTCGAGTTTGACATCATAAACAAAGAATTGCACACCTCCAGGTGATGGTGCGCGCTTGCCGGGGCCACGTTGCGCAGTGATTGTTCCGAATACAACAGCCAGAGAATGAGAAGCAAGGCGAGGATTGAAGCCCAGTGAAACAATCGATTGACCGCTCAAGGGAAAAAGGTGCGTACCTCCAGGAGATGGTGCGCCTGCCGGGGCGCGGCGGATCGTGCACCAAGCCGATGTCAATGGGAGTAAGATCTGTATCTCGAGTACAGAGGACTAGTCCTGCAGTACTGCACACTGCCTCCAGGCGATGGTGCGCTTGCCGAGCCGCATCGCGTCTTGCACGACAGCGATGTAGATGGGGAGAAGATGCAGAAACGAAGTAGAAAGGACTGTGCACCTCCAGGTGATAGTGCGCTTGCCAGGGCCGTGGCGCGCCTGACCCGACCACCGCTCGTTCCACAGCTCCCGCATGATCTTTCCCGCAATCGTCTCCCTGCCGCACGCCACATGGGCGTTGCCCATTCGCATGCTATGCCAGCACAAGCAAAAGCAGGCGGGCGGCTGCCAAAGAGCGAGGTGACGCGGGCTGTGCAGCGGAACGCCGACTGCCAACAGGTCGTGCGCAAAGAGAATTCTAAGAAGTGTGGAAACTGATGTCGCAAATATTCCTGTCGAAACCAACAATCGACATTTGCTCAAGAATGCAGCGCTTGTCCAAGAGCACTTCACGCCATGCACAACAACCGCCATTACTCGTAGACCCTCTCCTGGGGCATGCGAAGAACGACGCCCAGCTGAGACGCAGCAGCAGAGCAGGGTACCGGCCGGCGAAGCGGCGCGCCAAGCGCAGCTTCAAGGGATAAAGATGTGACCCCGCACCAGACACAGGCTGCATAACAATTCCCATGTTTGCAGGCTTCTAGGGCTACTTAAGGCGTTTGCTTACCGGCCGGCGAGGCGGCGCGTCAGGCGCAGCTCCTCGGCCACCTGCGGGATGGAGATGGGCTCTCCCTCCTCGTGCGGCTGCTTTGCGCGCTGTGCCTCCCTCCAGATCTGCAGTTGTGCATGAACAGGTGCTGTGTTGTGCACTGATCGTTGAAGACTCAAGATGGGCTCCCCTTCCTCTTGCGGCTGCTTTGCCCGCTGCGCATGCACTTGTTCCTGCTTTTCTCGCTGCGCCTCTCACCAGATCTGCCTACTCGTATGTGATTTTGTCAACTATTTTCTAACAGTGTTGCTCATGCCTCTCACCGAAATCCTTCATTCGACAAGCGAGGAGAACACCACAGCCCTGAATATGCAGAGAAACAGACAAACACAGCAGAATGACGCATCCCAAGGGTGCGGCTGCCAGGCTTACCTGGCGGTGGCGGATCTTCTTGCGGTGGATGGGCGCCAGAAATTCCTCTGGCACCTCCGTGTCCGAGTCTGCACGAAATGAAATGGTGTCAAAACCCTACAAATCCTCATCGCGCAACTGTGACCAGGGACTCCTCCAGCACCTCCGTGGCGGAACCTGCATAGAAAACCATTTGCTGCAATGCTGGCTGAACTCCTCAGAGCGGAACATGCAAACTGCAGCTGTGCTTTGCCTCTCACGTATGCCTGCTGCACCGCTCCAGCCAAGGCGTGCGGCGCTCTGCCGCTTCGTGAATACAACCGGGCCCAGGACATGTCGTACATAACAGCAGAAATGCCATCAATCAGAGGACTGCGAAAATTGCAGCGACGGAGAGCGCGTCGTCGGCAGCGCTGTCATCACAGCCGTCCACTCAATCGCCTGACACCTCTCAGGTGGGTTGTGCAAGGTTTCAGGATTTCGACTGCATTAGCGGCGCTCACCGTCAGCGGCGCTATCGTCGTCATCAGACCCGTCCGCCCAGACGCCGGGCAGAAAGTCATCATCCATGTCCACCACCGTGCCGCTGGCGACGGCGGCGCGGGCCGAGCCCGGGTGCGCGCGCTTGGGCGAGTGCGCCTCCTTGGCGGCGCCAGGGGCCGCCTTGCGCGATGTGGCGCCGGCGCTGCCGCCGCCGCCGCCTCCGGCACCTGCAGAAGCATGTAGGATGTCAGCACGGGATGATGGCAAAGTATGGCCTCACAAGTATGGTGTCTGAATGCGGAGACAGCACGAGCGGAAGCGGCGTGCGCACGCTTGGGCGAGTTCGCTTGGACAGCCCGGGCCCCGTTCTTGCGCACTGCAAAGACGCCACCGGCGGCTGCAGATGAAGCAACAAATTCCCTGCTCCCAAGCTTCAATCAAAGGGTCTGTTTCGTTCCAGCGCATACTTTTGGAGTGTAGTCGCCATTCAAATATGCCCCATCCACAGTATTGGAAACATGTGGATGGCAAGCGGAGCTTGTCCATTCTGCAGCCTTTCCGAGAGGAGAGCAACTAGCGTCCTGGGAGGGGCTCGTCGGTGCGAGGCAGACATGGCGGTGCTGCTGCAGGCGCTGCCGCCGCCGGAGAGTGGATGATATATCAAAAACAGTGATTTGGAAGCGAGGCGGAAGGTTCATTTCCCCGCTTCACCCACCAGCGTTCTCGGACGAGGGTGCCTGCCGGTGGGAGGCGGACATGGCGGCGGTGCTGCGGCCGATGTGGGCGCTGCCGCTGCTGGAGGATGGGGCCTTGCCCAGCGGCGGGAACGCGGCCTGCTGCTCCTCCAGCTGCGCCTGCGCCTGAGCCTCCGCCTACTCCAGAAAGAGGAATTATGCTTTTCTGTGAACAACTCATATGCAGCTGCGGGAACGCCGCCTGCTGCTCCTCCAGCTGCGCCTGCGCCTCCGCCTGAAGCAAACCAACCAAGAGTCATGCGTGACTAGAATACTTCCAATTACATGGTCATGTGCGGCAGTAGGGGTGCCACCTGCTCCTCCTCCAGCTGCGCCTGCGCCTCTGCCTGATGCACAAAAATCAGGAATCCCCGCTCTCGAGTCCTATGGCCATCCGCCTGAGCACGTTGCGTTCAGATGATCAGTGAGCGACACCCGCGGATGTGTTGTGGTATATGCTATTGAGAGAAAGACATCTTGCCTGCAAATTGCTTTCTTTCACCTGTCAGGGGCAATTGGGTTCTTCTTGCTTGCCTGCTGTGCGCTACTGTGGCGGTGTATAGGACGTCACAGTCGCATCATGGTGACAAGAAAACGCAGCTGTCAGGGCAACCCAGTGGCTTTGATGGAATTGCGAGCGGGGCCTTTTCGATGCACGTGTCGCACGTCTGCAAATTCGACCCCCGGTTCAAGATTCCTGGATCAATACCATCCAATACCAGGATCAACTGATGTGGTGCAGCTGGCGTGTGGGCCCGAGCTGAGCTGCAGCAACCTGGGAACTGAAAGGACATTTTGGGCCACCGATTATGCCGCCGGGCTCCAGCATGAGCTTCGACATGCCTTGCGAATCGACAAAGATGGCTGCTTTGTTTGCGAGAGATCAAATAGTTGCAGCCAGTGCAGAGTGCTGCCAAAATGCCGAACTTGCTGGGCTTTCCTCCATTGCAGAGGATCACCTGAGGTTTTTGCGCGCAGCAACGCCCAGTGCCAGTGACGTCATGTCGACATCAGTGCGGTGAAGGATCAGCAGCAGCAGCAGCTGCAGCAGCAGCAGCAGGGCGACGTCCAACCTCTTGCATGAGTGCGTTTAGTGCGTATTGTATACCGCCATGTCACCCCAAGCAGCCCAATGAAGCGGCCAGCGGCAAAGCTGTTGTTGCCCGCTGATGGTTGTGCAGATTCGATACTCCCACTCTTTTGCTAGAAGGGCAAGATGCTTAAATGGTAAGATAGAAACCCAAATCAGAACGGTTTCCGGGATTTTAGACGGAGGTGTCACCTCCAGCATGTCGCTCCAGCGCGGGGACTTGCCGCCCGGACGCGATGGCGCGGCAAAGTCGGCGCCGAGCGGTGGAAAACACAGCTCCGGCAGGGCGGTCTGAGAGTCCGATCGGCTGTGCCCAGCGGCGGTTCCAGGCGCCGCCGACGCGGGCGCGGGCGCAGCCCAGGGCGCCGCCGCGACAGAGAGCGCAGAGGCGGCGGAAGGGGCGGCAGCGGCAGGCGCGGCGCTGCGTGCGCTGCCGCCGCCGCCGGCAGCGGCGCGCCGCTCTGCCACGGCCTGCGTGCAGGAGGCGATATGCTCCAACGGACGCCAATCAGATGCATTCACATCGGCATGGCGCCTGAGGCCGGGGCTGCTAGTCTCAGACAGCTGCAACCTCCTCAGATGAGATTTTCGAGTACTTATGATTGTCGCATCTGTTTATCCGGGCGCATTTCAAGCATGACGCCTGAAACACATGACGCATGAAACTCGTGCCCAAAGAGCAAAGTGGGCAAAGAACGCGCCTGCATGCGCTTCGGCACAAAGTCGACGAATCTGGCCGCCACTGAGGCGGCCGTGCGCCTCGAGCCGCGGGTCGAGGCCGCCTCAGGTGAATCCGCCTCCGGCAGCGGCTTTGCGGCCTGCGAAGCTGCCGCAACCGGCAGCGGCTTCGCATTCGGCGCGGCCGCCGCTGCCGCCGGCTTGGCGGCGGGCCGTGGCTTGGCCGCCGGCAACTGCGCCTTCCGCACTGTCGCCTGCAGCACATCCATGTGCAGGAACACAGAGTCGAGGACAAGTCACTTGCCATCACTATGGATGTGTCACGCCGGGAAACACCGGCGAAGAAGCAGATGCCTCTAGCAGTATGCCCAGTAGTGCCTTGAGGAAAGTCCATGTCACATGGCATGTAGTAGGTTTATCTCGTTCCACACAAGCCAGGAATGCGGCGCAACAGTCGTTCCACTGGAAGCTTCAGATCGGTTTCCAACTGTTCGTCGGCAGCATCTGTTGGTTGGGTTTTGTGGGAGCACCTGCGACAGCGCTGGCCAGTGGAACGATGCGGGGTCGACATCCTGCTCGGCCGCGGCTGCGGCGTGCTGCGCCGTTGCCGCGCCAAGAGCGGCGGCGCCAGCAGGGGCAGACGGCGCAGCCAGCGCTGCTGAAGCGGGGACGCGCGGCTGAGACTTGGAGGCCTGCTGCGGCTGCTGCGGCGCCGCCGGCTGCTGCATCATGAAAAGACATGTTTCAGGCTCCCAGCACAGCCCTCTGCGGGACATGATCTGCAGGCAGCAGAGCTGCCACGAGTAGCTCTAGAAACCGATCCTATCAGCAGCGCATGCAGCGGGTCGGTCATCAAGCTACGAGATCTCGATGGTGTGGCGTGCAGGTGATTGCAGACACCAATGGAACCGGTGGAACCGATAACGACGCACACATGGCTGGCGGGGGCAGCGGCAGCCGCCCAGGGGAACAGTTCCGTCAGCAGGACGTGTCTGGCGACGGCTTTTTCTTCGAGTTGTGTCAGGAAGAAGCCGAGATTCAACAGACAGTGGCACACCTGGCTGCTGGCCGGGGCGTCGGCAGCCGCCCAGGGGAACAGCTCCAACAGTAGGTCCTCTTCGTCGGCCAGCAGCGCCCCCGCGGCCGGCGGCGGCGACGCCCGCGCAGGCGGCGGCCGCACGGAAGCCGCCTCAGTGGGCTGCCCATGGGGCTCGCTGCCGTCAGCCTGCAGTCGGATATAGGAGCTCAGCCATATGCACTGTGCACTGCAGATGTCCACGCAGTATCTACATCTGTGCTTGACACAAAGTTGCTCGTCATGGCCATAGCGTATCAAGCCGCCGCTTTTGACGATTTTCCCGCCCTGGAAATTAAGAGAAGGGCAGCCCTGCCACATGACAGCTTCGCACATGCGCATTATGATTGTGTCAACATATGGTTTATATGGTTGTGTCCACCATGAGCAGCTGGTCGAGCTTGATGCAACAGCACAAGACACCTACCAGCTTTATCAGCAGGTTGGCGGCAGCCGAGCAGATGCTGCCCTCCGATGTCGTAGCAGCCTGTGGATGTGTTTCAACTTCAAGATTCAACACTACATTTATTAAGACTTTGTCCGAAGCAGGGCTGAGAACAGAGGTGCATTTTGCCATGCCTGCCGTGTGCGGCTAACCAATTCTTTCTGCACCATCACACATCAGGATGTTCTGTGCATGTCGACTCGTTCTGTGCAACTCTCCAACCTACTGTTCTGTGCCGATATGCTGCCATACAACACATCGCACCTGGTTGGCGGTGGCGCGTTTGGCCGCCAAAAACAGCTGCGATGCAGCCGCAGCCTGCAGCAATACCTGCGGCCCTGCACAGCGAGAAGGAAGAAGAGTGACGATGTGCCTGGCAGGATCCAGCAGCTGAAGTCATTGCCCAGGTTGCCAAGCACACAACGAAAGTGTGCTCAGTAATGGTACAGATCAACAGAACAGCATGAGACATGCTATGAGACATGCTGCAGTGTGCAGGAAACTTAAACATCGTTGCGTGAATCATTCAACGAGTTACATGCCTGGATCGCGTCGCCAGGAGGGCTTGCGACCCAGGTCCCCCACTGCACCGGTGCCACCAAACTCGGGGGACGAAGCCTGGTACTCTGGCGAGGCCGCAGCCCAGGCGTCCTGCATAGGGGCGGGGCCAAAGCCAGGTGGCGGCATGCGCTGCGCCTTCGGCGCCTCGGCGGCGGCGGCAGCGGCGGGGCTCGGGGGCTGGAAGGGGCGGGCCTCCTCGAAGCCCGGCGGCACGCAGCGGCCGCCCGCAACGACTGGCGACGCCGCCGGTGCTGCTGCTGCCAGCTCGGCTGCGGCCGCTGGCTTGGCGCCTGCGGGCAGGGCGCCTGCCGCTGCCTCACCCCAGGCAGGCTTGGACATCTGGAATCGCTGCGCTACCGGCTGCTCCTCGGCTGCGCTGTGTTCTGCAAAGCCGCGGGCCGAGGCTGTGCGCTCGCGGCACCGCCGCCACAGCTCCGAGCCATCGCCAGCAGTGCGCTCCGGCGGCGGCTCTGTCCTGAGGCTGCTCAGCTTGCGAGGCTGCCAGCCGTCGTATGCGGCCTCCGCCATCGCCGCCGCCGCCGCCGCCTCTTGCCGCTGCCGCAGGGCGGCGGGCTGCAGCGGCCGCGCCTGCGGCGCCAGCCGCAGCGGTGGCGACGCCGCGACCCGCAGGGAGCGCGGCTGGGCCCGCCGCTCGGCGGCGCTGGCACGCCACTCCAGCGGCGCACTCGGGGACTGGCGGACAGCCGCGTGCTCGTGCCCGCTGTCGTACGGCTGCCTGCAGATTCATCGAGGGAGCAGGTGAAATCTTGTAGAAAACTGAGATCAGCATTTCACTCGACTACATCACAGATCAGATGAGGGTAACTGTACTGTAAAGTCCTCCCCAGTCTTTTCAGTCAACGGCAGGAGCATGATGAGACTGCATGTCGATTGAGGGGACGGCCAGCGCCCATATTGCATGCAGGCCACCATGAAATCACTGGTATCATTTGTATGCACCTGGGGGACTCTGGCTTCTGGCTTCTGGCAGCGGCCACACGCAGCGCCACACGTACACGCGGCTCTGCAGCGGACGGCGATGGCGCCGGCTCAGCGCACAGCAGCGTCACCCGCACGCGCTGCACTGCAGCGCCAGTGGCGACAGCCGCCGGCGCCTCCGGCGTGTCTGCCAGAGCCACCACCTCCAGGGCCACACGCACATGCGGCTCCGCTGCAACAGGCAGGGACAGCGGCGGCGGCCGCGGCTCAGTGCACAGCAGCGTCACTCGCACGAGCTGCTTCTGGGCAGGCGCAGGCTGGGCAGCGGCTGCCGCCTGTGCGGCTGCCGCCTGCTGCTGCAGGTTTTGCTGCAGCTGCAGCTGCTGCTGCTGCTGCCAGGCCAGCGAGGCAACGGTGTCTGCCGGCGATGCCATTTGCAGCTCAAGCGGAATGGGCACAAGGCCAAGCCCCCGGCCGCTGCCAGGCGGTCGTGGCGGCCACATGCTTCCTCTCAACAGCGGCAGCGCTTTCGCTAGCCGAATCAACTTGAAAATGGATGCCCGAGAGTCTCCCTGCAGCGCACCGGATGCTGTGCTGCTTAGCAGCTGCGCAAGGGACCAGCACTCCGCATTTGAACCCTTCGTCTCCTGTTGCCTGGCGACTAATGAGGCCTCGCCTGCAGACTCACAAATATTAAGCTGATGCTCTTTGGTTCAAGAGCCAGAGCGAGGCTGGCGAGGTTCCACCAGCTCATGCTGGCCCATTTCATCAATGACCCGGCTTGCGTCAAGCAGGACGCTGCGTTTCCGGGCTTGGCTGGGCGATCAGGAGCCTTTTGCCCACCAGGTCCGCCATATATTCTGCGTGAATGTGCACCATGTTGCTTGCCAGCCCTACCTGCTGCTTGTACAGGCCCCACGCGCTGCCACATACACCGCGCCAGCCTTTGCTGACCCTGCGGCTTGCTGTGTTGAATGCTGAACAGCCATGCACACGGCGGCTTGCAGCATGCCGCAGGGTATCGATGCAGAACTTTACGAGGTCACATATCAACATGTGTGCCAATATATATAGCAGCAGGTTGCAAGTTGTCTAGTCGATGTTGGCCAGCCGCTGCGATTCAACATCAGGTGCGAGAGAATGCGTGTGCAGGAAGGAAGCTCGCTACAATGTACTCACAAAAAACATCATGGCATCTGCGTGTAGGGCGTACGGCGGCAAATTACAGCTGGAATTTTCCACGCAGACGGCACCATGGCTTCCCTCGCACGCTGCCATGCACACTGCATCCGAATCTTTCATCGACCGTCATCACGGCCTGCTCACGAGCGCGTCTACCGCCTGACGCGCGGATGATGGCGCGAGATACCGTGCTTTCATGAAGTAGCGTGCGGCGTCGCCCTTCCTCCCCTCGCTGCAGGCAAGGCGTCAGACAACTATCAATCAGTCGATTGCTGGACAGACTGCATCTAGAGACTGACTCAAATTATGTTGAGACTACAGACAGGTCATAGGCACAGTTCAGAAAGTGGCGGCAGTTCACCTCTTCAGGATCAGCCCCTTTGCCAGCGGCGCCCGGAAGTCGTCAGGGTTGCTCTGCAGACAGAAAATTCACCATGATGCGCCATCCTTCCGGCATAGAATGGCCTTCCGGCAGATGCGAACAACGCAGGTTTGCATGCATGCAGCGGAAGTCTTTGAGGAAGGCTAGATATGTTTTCTGTTCAAGGCCAGGCGGCCCTGGCCCAGGCCGCCTCTGCCAGGGCATCGAAAAACGGCGCGCAAGGTCGCCTGCTGCTGCGCACCTCTGCCAGGGCATCATATATGGTGAGGGCATCGCCTGTGTGGCCCTTCCATTGCGAGTACACCCGGCCCAGCAGTAGTTCCAGATCCACTGCCAGTTCTGCCGACGCCGTTTGCTTGGCCGCCTTCACCACGTCCACCGCCTGCATGCATGTGTACCAAGCTGAAATCTGCATGTCTCATGTCGATTTGAGGTCCCAGCTGCAAGTCCAGATCCACCGCCAGATCTGCTATGCACCCTGGCAGCCACAGCAAGCTCTGTCGGCCCCTGCCTGCAATGCAGCACCGTTTGCGCTTTCCCTGCTGCATCCACACAGTGGCGACCACCTTGCGAAGTGCAGTCAAGACAGCAGCGCGCACCTTCTGCTGCTTGCCGTCGGCGAGCAGCGAGTCCGTCCAGGACGACAGCAGGTCGATGCTGCTGCCGCCGGCCTTTGCGTTTGCGGTCTCGTATGCTGCCGCGGAGGCTCTGAAGTCGCCCTGTAGCGACTGCGTCTCCGCCAGCAGCCGCCACACCTGCGCATGCCAGAGAGATCAATCGAAATGCTGTGGAATGCAAACACTGGAGGAAAGGGTGGTACAGCTGACTAACAGGGCGCACCCCAGGCAGAGTGCAATGTTATAATTGGGGATGGTGGGAGGCACAACGTCTCGCGGCAGCATGCAGTAGCGGAAACGTCAACGGGGCTGCACAGCCTCGCAGCAGGACAGCAAATTCGCACAACACTGAAATTTGAAGGCAGTTATTGGCTTGAAGGCAAAATTCTGATTTCACACCTCCGTGTCGTCCGGCTTTGCCTTTGACAGCCGCGCCAGGAGACCGGACGCCTTCTTCAAGTCGCCCAGCTTGGCGTACAACACCGCCGCGCCCTGGAGTCAGACAAAATTCCACTTATCGGGATGTTCATTGTTTGAGACACCCTATCAAAGTTCTGATGGTCTGACCAGACGGATTTTTCAGGTCGCCCAGCTTGACATACAACAGCGCCGCGCCCTGCAAACATGACGGCACCTGATCAGGAAACACGTGTGCTTCGAATACCCTGCCAACGTTCTATCTTCCCTGACCGAACGCCTTCTTCAGGTCTTGCACATGACACCGCCGCGCCCTGCAAAACATGAAAGACCCAGATCTAGGAACCATGCGTGTGTTTCCAAACCAGCATCACTGGCCATTCGGCCCTGCAGTGCACGCCGCTGCAGGGCCTCCGCTCTTTCGGGCACCCCAGCCAGCTGCCCCTCGAAGCGATTGACCCCTACTGACCCCTCGTCTATCTCTTCACCAGAGACTTTATCTCGAGATAGTTTTAGATCTGTGCTCATTACTTACCTCCAGGGCCTCGACGCTGTCGGGCGCCGCTGCCAGCTGCTCGTCAAAGCGTTTTGCCTGCGCCTCCAGCTCCTTGCGCTGCTCCTCGCTCAGCTGCTGCTGCTGCTGTGCGGGATCGCCGGCCGGCGGCGGCGCGCCGCCAAAGTCGCCACGTATGCTGGACACCAGGAAGATTCCCACCAGCAGCAGGGCGCCCGCTCCTGCCGCCCCCTACATTGCCATATTGACGATGTCATAATGAAGCGATGTGATTCCGAGTTGTGTGACTGCCAAAGTCGCCGCGTATGCTGGACACCAAGAAGATGCGCTGACCAGCAGCAGCGCGCCCGCGCCCGCTGCGCCCTGCATTACCAGATTAATGTAAACTGATTGACGACATGCATGGTACCTGTGATTTGTAGTGTTTGATGTGTGCTATATTATACCAGGATGATGCACACTGGCAGTAAGGCGCCCGCGCCGGCCGCCCCCTGCATTGCGTTCATTGAGGATGCATCTAGCCTCAGCTGCAACACGCGCTCACAAGGAGCCGAAACACAGAGATTGGGAGGAGCTGAGGGCGTTTGGGAAGCATGCATTCAGTTGCAATGGTGCGGTGAGGTACAGCCACTGCGTGTGTTCGCGAGCATTGAAATAGAGGTGCACAAGAATCCGTGCGTGCCATTGCTGTTGGCTGTACACTGCAAGAGCCAGGAAGGCCCTGGCTTTTCATTAATACCACCCTCGCGCACCCGGACGAGCCATGAGGGCTTTGCAGCTTCAGCGTCGTCCGCCACCGGCCGTGCCTGCTGCTGTGCCCTCTGTTGCGCCTGCGGCACCCGCCCAAACTGCGGCTCCAGCGCCAGAATGTCCTGCTGCACCCGCTCCGCGTCCGCCTTCCGTTGCGCCGGCGTTTGCTCTGCCAGCGCCGTCAGCCGCCGCTCGAAGTCCGAGTCCGAGCCGCCCTCCCCAGACTGCTGCGCCTGGGCCGCGTTCCTGCTTAGTCGCCAATCGGAGCTGTGAATGTGCTGACTTTCCGCAACGGATTCGTCGTGATACAGCGGCGCCAGACATGCAACATTCTCTGATATCAGCAAGAAGCCAGCAGCACAGCCGCAGGTCCCGCTTGCAGTCACATGACATGGCCTGCAGACTCGGAGGAGGTCCCACCTGAAGCGGTCTGAGACTTCCCGTTGCGCCGCCGCCGACTGCGGCGGCCGCGGCGACTCATTGGCGGGCCGGGAGGCGGACTGCTGCCGCTGCTGATCCTCGTCCTCGATGAACTGAGTCTGCCGCCTGCGTACCTTCCCGTCTCCAGCGCCCGCACCGCCCTTGCGCTCCTGTGTAGTTGAGCAAATAAAACAAAGTTTAAATCACTTGAATTCACGTGAATCATTTCCGATTATGATTGTTGCATCACGTTCGGCAGGTTGCTGATTCAGAGCCCTGGCGGCAGCATGCGGCGGCCGCGTCGGCATCAAGGTGGGATGCCGGAATTCGATAGCTGACCTTTGGGGGTGCTGGTCGGGGCGCAGGCTTTTTGAAGCCCTTGCCCGCTTTTGCCGTCACGACTCTGCAGCATCGTGGCGCCGATCCAGACAAGTTTGGTGTCCAGATAGGTCTCATGCTGACTGCTTGCTTTTGGTAAATCAGTGTGTCCAGGTGCCACGCCAATAGAGTGGTGGAAGTTGGCGAAACGCTTCTTCTGACGCATTCGGTTGCTGCCTTCTGAGTTCGCTTGCGCACTTGCGCAGATCACATCCGAGGGCGAAAAACCGTTAGCTCAGCATTAGCTCGCACTATGGCTACTAGCTTAAGTTTGTTCGCGCGACAAGCAGCAGATGGCAGAACCCACTAACAACGGCCAAACACAACGGCTTCGTATCATATAGCTGGTTCCCTGGCAGACTGATGAACGCACGGCTCTGGCTCGCGAGGTTCCAGCACCCACCATCACCACAAGCGTTCTCGTGACCTGCCCATACCTGCGCACAGCGTGCAGGCTTGGCCGTCGGCCTTGCAGCCTTTAGCCTCATGCCGGGCAAACTAGCCAGCAGCGGGACCTCCTCCTCCAGTGACAGCGACACAGACGCAGGTGCGTGAAATGAGCGGCAGGGTCGTGCGCGCACATGCCACCCAGTTTGCGCTGTTGCTTGAGCCATACCGCTGCTGCGGTGCAGAAGCCCGGCGATCACGAGCCAAGGGCGCCTCGACGTCGTCGAAAACACAAAAGCGCAGCAGGCACAGGTCCGCCTCATGTGGAAAGTCTTGTGAGCCTGCAATACCAGCGGTGCACCCTCCACATGCGGAATCTGCTGTGTGCGATCTTGCAAGGCTGAGCATATTTTGTGATTCTAACAAGAAGGACCATCGACTGACTGTGTGTTATTGTCAGTGGCATCAATGCAGCGACAGCAGCGACACAGAAAGCAGCCGGGAGCGCAAGCGCAAAAAGCGGCGGCGGCACAAGAAGAACGATGTGAAATCAAAGTCCAGCGAGCGCGAGCGCAAGCGCAAGTCCAGCAAAGATGACAGGAAGGACAGGAAGAAGAGCAAGCGGAAGTCGAGAAAGTCCTCGCCGGTGCAGCTGTCAAAGGTGAGCCTATTTCGTGCCGCGATGCGCCGGACATTCAGCAGACTGCATCAGGCAGGCTGTGCGCGGAAGCAGTGTGTCAGCGACACACTGCATGAGGATGGAGCCGCATATACGTTATCCAGGGCTTTGCACACGCCACTGACCAAATGTGTATGTGACACGCAGTTTCTTGGGGGCCGAGATGACGGCGCAAAGTACAGCTCGGTCTCCGGCAAGAAGGTGAGTCTGTAGGCAGTCTTGGTTTGGAGATTGCGTTTTGCGGCTTGTTCGCGGCCAGGCAAACAACACACCGCGGTGTCCATTGTGCAGATCAAGTTGAAGCTGGAGCAATCGAAGGAGGACAAGATTGCGGCAAAAAACCGGCAGCAGCTGCTGGCGTTCTTGAATTCTTCGACCGGAGACTGACCCCGCAGCGTTCAGCAGGCGGCGCCCTCCCTCAGGTAAGCCACGCTGCCTTCAGTCTGCACAGCCACACAGCGACTTTCAACATTTGACGTACGTTGCGTTGCGAGTGGTGGATGCGAATAGCTGTCAATACGAGAGCATTCGTTTGCAGGGCAGGCGAAAAGGCGCTGCCGGCAGCAGCAGTGACGGCGGCGACGGCAGCAGTGGTGCAGCAATTTGCGCTGAGGATGTAGGGATGGAGAGCAGGGGAAGCCGCACAGCGCTGGATCTTCAATGGCCAGTTGGGGAACTTGGCCTGCCAGTAGCGCACCCCGTAGCTGCAAAGGCAGTTCTGCAATCCTCAGCCTTTGCCGTAATGAGACATTGGTTTGGTGGCTGGTAATAACCTGCTCTGAGACTGCACAAATCGCCAGCAATGCGGCATGGAAACTGATAGCTATCTGCGCAAGGTGGACGCACTGTTCGAGCGTGCGCTGTGAGTCCTGCATGTTCTTCCCCGCATATGCCAGCTTCTGCAGGCCCGGCAGGATGCCCCCTTGGTCCTGCAAGCAAAAACAAAGCCCTTCATGGGCTTTGCAGCGGAGGCTTCCGCGTTCCGGTGGTGTATGTGCCGCATGTCACTCAGACGTACGCTTGACAATGTGGACACAACAGATCCCCGCACGGCAAGGTCATTTCCAACAGGCGCTCACCCTGATGACCTTTCTCAGGTCCTCCACCCGCATGGTCGGGCTGACGTGAATCCAGAACGGGCCGCCGTGATGCCGCCCATTCTCGCTGATTTCCTCTCCGTACTCGCTGTCCTCATGCTGCAACTGACCAAGCTGTCATCACTGCACTGTGCTCAGCGCCCGAAATAGTGGACAAGGTGCAGAATTGATGTGTGGAATTTTTTCGCTTGCCAACCGGCGGCGGTGCATGGGTGGGCGCTCGCGCTCACCAGTTCGCTGACCACCCGGAGCGGCACCATCGGCAGGTCTTTGTACTTGTCCCCCGGAGCCACCAGTCCTGCAAACTCAACAACAAGATGACACTCTAGACATTTTGGAACATTCTGGCTATGCACGCTTGCAGACGCGCTGTGCGTGCAAGTAAGCGCAGGATTTACTGCTGGCTCACCATGTGGCACGCCGGCCTCGTAGGCACTCTGCCGATCGATATCAGCCTGTTCTGACGTCGGATTGTACATGGGCGTCGATTCTGCATCGAAGGGCACCAAGTCATGCACGGCTCCAAGTGCCTTTGTTGGCTGCCCGCTGTGTGCAAACGGGGCAGCAGGCATAAACGTGCTTCGCAACTGCCACACCTGACAGCTGCCCGCCGTCTGACTGCGTCAAAGGCACATACTTCTCACTATCGCCGTAGAAGGGGTAGTTGTTTGGGGGAACGTTGACGAAACCCGTGCGCCCTGTTCCTGTGGCACGCAAACACATCCAAGTTGGCTCGGCGCTTCGAGTTGCCCCGTATTCAATATTACACAAGCTGACCAAATGGAAGTTCCGTACCAGGCGTGGGGTTGTATCTGCTCACAGCGCTGTCGGAAGCTAAGGACTGCATCGTGCACGATCCCATCAGCTCTTGCTCGTCCCACGCTGCAGCGCAGGCAGCATTTACGATTGCCATGTCACTTTACGACATGTCTATCACGTCTGAAAGCACTCACTTGTTCTGCCTCACGCTGCAGGCTGGAGCAAGCGAGCCGAGGCCGTTCGTCTCCGCCAAGGCCTGCACCCCGTTCGACCCCTTGGCAACACGTGTCCACGATTCACCTCAGCTGGCGCACCTTTCACGCATGCCAATGCTGTTTACAGGTTCATTCAATTATAGTCGCGCGAGATACGTGCCTGCTGCGGCTACGCTGCTGCTACCACTTGAAGGGCGCGACGGTTGTTGCAGACGTCACTGGCGGCCGCTCAGCATGGCTGCTAGCTTTACAATTTGCTACCTACACTCGGGCGGCATCTAGATACAGGCAAGTCTACAGAGGCATTCAAAAACAGGCTAAAGAAACGAAGCACTTGTTTTCAGGCACGCACGTGCCTCTCTGGAGCACATGAGAGGCAGCGGCAAAAACTCTGTGATGCAGTGGGTCACACCTCCACTCGTCGCAGAGCATCACGTCATGGATTCGTCCATCAGAAGAGATCAGGTCGGTCAGAGAGCCTCGGAGGGAAGCGGCAATCAGTACACGTTGGCCCCGAGATGGGCATCATCATCGTCTTCGGAGACCAGGAGCGTCATTTGCGTATAAGCGTCAGATCGCGTCAAAAGATTCAGCACTGTCCCATCACGGGCACGAACAGCGTGCAGTTCAGGTTCTCCACAGGCGCTTGCAGCTCGCCGCCGTGCACCTGCGCAAGGCAAACGGAGCAGAATCAGGCGGCGGCAGGGACTGCACGGTGGAGTTGTCATGCTTGTGTCTGCTGCCGCGGCCAGCAGATTGCAGCTTCGCCCGCATGTTCTGGGCTTTTGCGCAACATACACACGCAGGCAGGCTGGAATTGCAGAGCAGGGCAGGCTGAGGGTAGGCTGAGCCAGGCCCGCCCAAAACAGAACAGGCCAGACCAGGAGAGGACACATTGTGAAGCGGCAGGACACTCACGTGCATCGGCTCATATGTGTGGTCGTACACGTTGACGGCGAAGAGCATGACGTCGGAGCTGGCCAGGCCCCACTTGGCGCACCACTGCGCGCAGATGACACACCCAATAAACCAAAAAGTGCCATTTTGGAGCATTTGTTGCTGCAATTGTCGCCGTCGGCAATTTTAGACGTCGGAGCTGGCCAGCCCCCACTTGGCACACCACTGCGCGCACAAATGACACACAGAGTGATTGCAGAGTTCATAGAGGAACATTCCATATCGTGCTGACAGAATTCATGCAGTGCACTTTGACAAGACTGTGCTTTTCTAGCTGCAGTTATACGTCACATGCTGCTGGCTTGAGGAGAGCGCATCAGCTGCAGTCGCTGCGATTGTGAAAGCCAACGTGTGCTTCACGTTGTGTGTTCTAGACAGCGCTTACCTGGTTCAGCCACTCCGGCCGCTTGACGATGTAGTGGCACAGGCTGGCATCCGGTATTCAATTCAGGTTACGGCGGTTGCAGCGCTCACCTGGTCCAGCCACTCCGGCCGCTTGACAATGTAGCGGCACAGGCTGGCGTCCGGAAATTGGTAGAAGAAGCGCTGCAGGATGCTGGAGATCACGTGCACGTGGATCGGCCAGGCGCTGCCCGGCCCGCCGAGACCCTCCACGTCCAGCAGCCGCCGGAAGGCCGTCGCCTTGCTGGTGCGCGTTATGGACATGTAACCGCACAGCGGCAGGTCCCTGTGTAAACACTTCTCCATGTTGCTTTTGCTAAAAAACGAGCTTGCTTGGTGGCAAAAACACACACAGCTGCTGATGACAACCTTGTTCAGACAGGCTGACAGAACCAAACTTTGTGCAATCATTATTGGTCATGGTAGAGCTCAAAGCAGCACATTCTTGCAGGCGAAAGCTTGGCTTGACAGAGCAAATCAATCAGTCGCCTTACCTCAGCATTCCTGCATGGCTGCGCATGAGCACCTGCGGCATCATTTCACAATGCGTCAAGCTCGCCTCGCCTGCCTAGGATGGTGCAGAAAGTGTTTTGCAGTCTTCCGAACGGCCTGAGACGGTTCGGTGCAATGTCTCAGCCACGATGTGGCGGACATGTCGGGGTGCAGATACGAGGGGGAGGTGGCGGATCGGCGCACATTGAACTCCGCCCAACAGCGCCACACGAGATCGTTGATCGGCTGCTCCGGCGAGCACAGGCCCTGGGCCAAGTTGAACTGGTGCAAGAACTCCGCGGCCGGGTCCCCGGCCTGCCACACGCTGTTGCAGCCCAGCGCCAGCGCCCCCCTGTTGCAGTGCCGCTTGCGGGCGTCTGGCTGCTCGTTCTCGTGGTCCCTGGCCTGGAACTTGGCCTTGGCGGCGACCATGCCTGCTGAGAGTGGCGGCCGTGATCAAGATGGGCCCAACCTGGCTGTCGCCCCAAAACGATGGTGTGCACGATTCAACCGTACGAAGCAAACGCCTGCCAGGCCTGGGTGCTTCACAAGAGGTCACAGCATGGCCTGGAAAGACAACAGCCTGTTCAGCAAGCGATGAAAGCGTCCAACTCAGCTGCACAAGTGTCGTCTGTGCAAGGTTGCAACGGAAATGTGCCTGCTTCAAAATGTAATCACGCGCCAGTCAGACTGACAAGGACTGCCCCCAGAAACCCTGGAATCAGACTAAACCCTCAGCGTAGTCATCGCACATCCTCGGAACGTGGGCCTAGCTCCTGGCCAATCTGGCTCGCGCCTCGGGCAGCAGTGCAAATCCCGCAACTGCATTTCGCTCGGAAACACAGAGGCAAATCAACCGCAGGTACGCACCAGGATGCTGTATCTGGACACCGCACTGCCTCGATCGTCCTGTGATTCCGGAACGTAGGATTTGCTGCAGGATGCATCGTCGGCCGTAAACGCTGCGTGGATCAACACCACGTGCCATATCATGTCAGAAACATGGCGGATTTGGCTTGCGCACCGTCGTCACCAAGGCTGCTGCCATCCTGTCCCTATGGGAAGGCCCTGGGCCGGCGCAGCGCTGAGCTTGTATGTGAAATTGACAGAGCACTGCCGACTGTGCTCCTCTTTAACTCCACAGGGCTGCCGGCATGGGGCTACCGTGGGACTTTCTCGCCGGCGCGGCGATCATCGCACTGCCGCAGTACCAGGCGCCGCACTTTGCTTTGTGTCCTGTTTGGTGTTTTGATTAGGATTTATGCTGCGGTACGGGCTCCCAACATGCATGTCTAACATGCACATAGTCCCAAAGACACCTCGATATCTCATGTGCCATGCGATGACCTCTACACGGCAGCCACGCCACAGCGCATGAGCCAGTGCTGGCAGACAGTGTGACGATAAACGGAAGCGGAATGCTTTCGATCACGTGCAAAGCTGCAGGAGCAGGGGCCGCTGCTGGCGGAGACTGCCAGCGCCACCGCCCAGGGACACATTCCACTGTCAGACATCCATAGGCAACATGATACAGAGTCATTGCCTCTACGCGCAGGTGCCACTGCTGGTGGGCACAACCAGCGCCAAGGCGCTGCTGGCCCTGAAGGACACGCGGCACCACGAGGCGGCGCTGGCCGGTAATGGCGCCGACGCGGGCGGCGCCGCCGACGGCGCATCGCTGGCGCATGAGCCGGTCACGCTGCGCTGGCGCAACGTCTCCGCCATGCTGACGACCAAGAAGGGCGACACCAAGGAGCTGCTGTCGCTCGCAGGCGCCTCAGCCCGCCCCGGCAGGTACAATTCAACCCTTTCCCATCGTTTCAAGGATCTTCATCCTCATTCAATCGCAGATAATGGCAGCAAGGCGCGGGACATTAGGGAGCTGCTGCCGCTGGCGTGAGCATTCGCCCACCCCGGCAGGTGCAGATCATCCTCTTGCCATCTTGTCATGGGTCCTCATCATTCAGTCATGAACAACGGCAGCGAGGCGGGGTGCCGTTGGTGGGCGATCCCGCCCGCCCCGGCAGGTAGGGCCTCCTGATGTTACAATGCCCACATGACAGCAGCAAGGCGGAAGATACCAAGACTGTGCTGTTGCTGGCAGGCGCCTCCGCTCGCCCCTGCAGGTCTACTATCCCAAGCAATTGTAAGACCGTCTTGTTGTTCGATCCCAGCGTGCACTGGCCGTGTCAATGAAGGAGCTGCTGTCGCTAGCAGGCGCCCCCGCCCGCCTCCGCACGTCAGGCCCTCGGCCTCCAGGCTGATACATAACGAGTTCTGATGGATACAGTGTGCCCATACAGCAGTCATCGCGGCATTTTCTTATGACGAACAGCTGGTCCTGGCGAAGCCAAGCCAGAAGCTGCGGCTCAGGCTGAAAGGCTTTGGGGAGCTTTGTACCCCTCGAGCATGACTCTGGCACAGCATCTTTCTCGCAGGCTGCTGGCGCATGAGTCTGGCGACTCTGGCTTCCGATCTCGAAACAGTCTGAAGTTGCAGCAAGCGCTTGATACGGGCTGCTGTCGGGCCCTGGGGGCCGTCGGCCGCGGGCAAGACGATGCTGCTCAACACGCTCGCGGATTAACACTTGAGGAAAATCAAACAAACACAGCACCTGTTTGATGCAGGTTGCTGGCAATCATCGGGCCATCCGGCGCGGGCAAGACGACGCTGCTCAACACGCTGGCCGGCAATGTACCGGTGTCGCAGCACATGAGCCTGCGCGGGTCTGTGACGGTCAACGGCGTGCCGATTGACAGAGCGTCCCAACGTCAGGGATACGTGCAGCAGGAAGACATCTTCTACTCGCAGCTCACCGTCAGGTCTGTACATAGAAGTCTATTCCTATTTCATTTCTCGATTTTTCCCGCTTTTTCCTTCTTTCGCTGCATGGTCTGGTCGGGGCCCATTGGATATGCCGGGCGATTGCTGCAGGGTCATGATCATGTGCATATGCGATTGCACATGGTTGGAGCGCCATGCGCAGGGAGACGCTGACGATGGCCGCGCACCTGCGCCTGCCGAAGGACATGCCCGACGCCAAGCGGGTGCGGTGCACTTGGTGGAAGTGAAACCCTGTGCATGTGAACCCTGTACATCTTGTCTCCATGATGAAGGCAAGACAGGGCCTGTGCGCGCCGTTTCATGTGACGCGGCACTGACGGCGCCCCACCGGCTGTGCCTCGGGCTACTAACATGGAAGTGTGCTGTACATGCAGTACATCTATGTTCGTGCATTCATATAATAGTATCCGTACACTGCAGGAGGAGTATGTGGAGGACCTCATCAAGCGGCTGGGCCTGGCCAAGTCCGCAGACACCATCGTCGGCGACGTGAAGACGCGCGGCATCTCAGGTAGGGTCCACCTGCGACGCACCTTTGCGCCTTGAGAGCGCATCAAATAAACGCTGGCAGGAGTACAGCAGGGCAGACGTGAGCGGATTTCTGGTGAGAGCTACAGCGCATGCGCCTCGCGTCCATCGCAGAAGCGCTTTGACGGAAGCGCTGCGACCGTTGATGGGGATGTTGCTCTTGCGCAGGCGGGGAGAAGAAGCGGCTGTCGATCGGCTGCGAGCTCATCGCGTCGCCCAACTTGGTGTTTGCCGACGAGCCGACGTCCGGCCTCGACAGCTTTCAGGCGCACCGGGTGAGCTACGAAAGAAGGCTTTCTGGGTCTTTGTTTGTTTGTGAGTACCCGTGGTTCCAAGGATGGTGTTTGCCGACGAGCCGACATCCGGCCTCGACAGCTTTCTATTATATAATATCTATGGTTCCAACTGTGGGGTTTGCCGACAAGCCGACGTCCGGCCTGGACATGTTCCAGGTGTAGCGGTTGAGCCTTGCAGCTCAGCATGCCCAGTTGCTTGTATCATTGCCGGCTGCTGGTTGTGGATTGCTGTAATACATGCATTTTCCTTCTCAAGAGGCCGTGTGCCCACTGTACTTCGAGGGAACTAAACAGCAGCGGGTTAGTGCCAGATCCTTGAGCCAAATTGAAAAGTCCAACCGCTGTTCATGTATGTTCTAAATTACGTCTACAGGTGATGCAGACGCTGAAGGACCTGGCAGGCGAGGGCAAGACGGTTGTGTGCTCGATCCACCAGCCGCGCTCCTCCATCTTCGAAATGTTTGACGACCTGCTGCTGGTGCGACTTCCAAATGTCTTGACGATGAAACCCTAGAGCGATAATTCTGTTGCCACGTTGTTGAGGTGGTTTTGAAAGCTGGTGGTGGTGTGTCCATGCGTCAAACTCACTCTCCTCCTGCAGAAATCCGCCACACTCTTCATGACTGCGCCTTCCTTGAAAACGCACTTCTCTCGCTTAACCTGACGCAGCTGAGCAAGGGGCGGAAGTTGTACGCGGGCCCGGCGGCGGACTCGCTGGCTCGACCTTGCACCCTTTGCGGACATCACTTGCACATTTTGTCCGAGACACCTAGGCTTTCTTCATGTTGCAGCTGAGCGAGGGGCGGGAGGTGTATGCGGGCCCGGCGGCGGAAGCGCTGGCGTTCTTTGAGGCGCAGGGCCACCCGTGCCCCGAGAACTACAACCCCGCGGAATTCTTCGCTGACCTCATCTCCGTCGACCCCTCCAGCCCCGAGGCTGAGCTACAGACCCGGTGCGGCATACATGCTAGCGCCCAAACCCTGAAGTTACCCTGAACTCTGTGTTCCAGCCAACCTCATCTCCGTCGACCCCTCCAGCCCGAGGCCGAGCTGCAGACCCGGTGCGGCGCTGCCTAAAACAGTAACGCTCAACCCTGAAGCTGTCCCAAACTCTGAAGAAAGATTCGGCTGCAGATAGTGGGGGCAGCCGGGCGATGTAACTGCTGTGGGAGACTGGTGCAACTGTCTACGCCTCACCGCTCCAGCAGCTGTTGGTACGGCTGCGGCGGTGGCAGCGGCAGTGGCGAGCCTGAAGTACTCGCAGCATGCGTGTTTCATGTCCTCACCGCACGTACAGCTGCATGCTTGGTTGACTGGTAGCGAAGGATCATGTGTCACTTCGCGAGCGGTGTCACGCAACCATGTTTGCAGCTGTGTCTTGACCATGCATGCACAAGCATCGAGCACTCGATCACGGCGCCACGGCAATGGCCGGCAGCCAAAACCTAACCCTGGCAATGCAGCTGCAGCATCCCCTGGCAGTCGATAGTCATAGAACGCTTGTCCCATCATGAGTGATGCACTACGGTGAACGGTTCACATCTGAATCTGAGACACTTCACAACAGCTTTCTCTATCTGGGGTGCTGCACATCAAGCAGCTGGTGGAGGGAGGCCTTCCAGCAGAGCAGGGCGAGCAGCACCACCGACAATGAATTTTGACGACTTGAATATCACACAGAATCATTTCTCCACGGCAGGCTGCGCGTCAACCAGCTGGTGGGGGCATTCCGGCAGACGCAGGGCGAGCAGCAGGCCGAGGAGGACGCGGCGGCGGCGGCGGCGGATGACACCGCGCTCGCCCGCGGGAGCGCTGCGGACAGCGAGCCGCCCTCCAGCTGGCGCCGCCAGTTCAGGTGAGCAATCGCTCAAGTCTTGAAATACTGCTAAAGTCTTGGGGCCCGCAGCGCTGTCAGCTGCAACGATCATGATACTGCCAGCGGGGAGCCGCCGTGCGGACAGCGAGCCGCCCTCCAGCTGGCGCCGCCAGCTCAGGTGAATCACTGCTGAGGTCTTGGGGCCTGCAGCTGCTGGTAGCAATAATTCGTGTTACAGCATCCTCGGTCCTTGTGCGCATCCTTGTCCTCCCTGCAAGTGCACATGGCGCCTGCTGGCGATTCATCCGAGACAACAATGACAGCGACTGGATTTCCAAGGAACACACTTGTAATGTGTGCGCCTGGCCAACCACACCCTTCCACACTAAAGTCCCTGCCGTAACCGCCGCAGGCTGCTGCTGCCGCGGTCGTGGCGGCAGGCGACGCGGGACAAGGCGACCAACATAGCGCGTGCTGGCACCAACATCTCGTCAGCCCTCATCTTCGGCAGCATTTTCTGGCGCATGCGCCGCACACAATCCACCATCCAGGACCGCCTCGGGCTGCTGCAGGTGTGTTTGTGTTTGTATTTGTACAAGTTCAGTTCAATGCGAAATCACCTGTCAGCATCTTCTGGCGCATGCGCCGCACGCAGTCCACCATCCAGGACCGCCTCGGGCTGCTGCAGGTGCTTACTCTGACGTGCATGTTTGTGGGGATACTAGAGTTTGGATCCCGAACCGCAGCCAGTCAGGGATTCGAAGTACACGAGATCCCACAGGTGGCATGTCGCATGTGGGCCACCAGCGCATGCGTCGCCGGCAAGTCTCTTCACAGCCGTTCTATGTCGAGCCACACCCAGCATTGCTGCTTTTGATGCTGCACCCAAATGTACACAGGTGTCGGCCATCAACGCCGCGATGTCGAGCCTGGTGAAGACGCTCAACGTGTTTCCGCGTGAGCGCTCCATCGTCACCCGGGAGCGCTCCAAGAAGGCGAGTTTTGGGACTCAGTGACAGGTTTATCCAGATTCATTCATCAACATGATGTTTCTTTACGTTTTCGTTGCGAGAGCTCCATCGTCACATGGGAGCGCTCCAAGTAGGTAACACAGGTTTCGACCAGACTGATTTAGGATCAATGTACAACGCCAGCTTGAGGCAGATGCCCTGCATGCGCCTCCGTCGCCGCAGCTCGCATCCAGCCACACATGAACGCCGGAGACTGCACTGCACCCTTGCTTCTTGCGGCTGCTGCCTCCATCCTGACCCATTGGATCGGCTTGAATTCATTTTAAAGTTATTTTAAAGTCTGCAGGCATACCATGTGCTCCCCTTAAGTTGGCGCAAAGCTGGTGGCAGAGCTGCGGTGGCCAAAGTTTCTCCGCAGTCATAACAGTGAAGGGGACAAGCGTTTTTGTGCTCGCCAGGCGTACCACGTGCTCCCCTACTTTGGCGCCAAGCTGGTGGCGGAGCTGCCCGTCGGCGCCATCTTCCCGCTGCTGTTTGGCACTGTGGTGTACCCGCTCACCGGCCTCAACCCGCGGCCCTCCAGGTGAAATGGACGATCAATTCAGAGGCTCTTCTGGGGGAGAACAATGTCGGACACTGTTCCTGGGCGCATGTTGCCGCTCCCGTCCGGCATCATGGTGTACCTGCTCACCAGCCTCCACCTGCGGCCCTCCAGGTGACAACAAACGTGCAGACACGAGGTTTTCTCTGCCGGGATGGCTGTTTTTTTTGTTTGAATAATCATCCAGAAGCCCCCAGTGGGCGCCGTCTTGCCCCTGCTGTTTAGCACCGCGGGGCGTAAGTGCACCCACTCACTGACCTCGACCCGCAGGCCTCCAGGTGAGGTGCTAAGAGGGCTGCACACAGCTGCGGACCAGACTTAAGATGGAGAGGTTGATTCGAAGCTTGCACACGGTAGCCTCACTCGTACACTTGTGCATGTATGCACATGGGTTCAGCCGTCAAATCCATGCACAGGCTTTGCCAATTTCTTGGGAATCCTGAAGCTGGAGGCTTTGGCCTCGTTGGCGCTGGAGCGTGTCTCATTCACTTGATTTCTCTTGCGTCACACCACATCTGTAAGTTTTTCGTTGTTCAGGTTTGCCAAGTTCCTGGGCATCCTGACGCTGGAGTCGTTCGCCTCGTCGGCGCTCGGCCTGGCGGTGGGCTCTATCGCGCCCTCGACTGAGGCCGCGCTGGCCATGGGCCCCGCGGTGCGCAGCAAACCGTTTGCCGCTGCTCAATCCTGGCAAAGCTCTAAGTGGCGTCAGCCGCACAGATGGTCATCATCGCCATGTGAATTCAGCTCTACAGGTTTTGCGGATTCGCAGGTGATGGTCATCTTCATCGTGTTTGGCGGCGTGTACGTCAACGCGACCAACGTGCCGACGGCGCTCAAGTGGCTGCCCAACATCTCCATGATCAAGTACTGCTTCGAGGTACCTTCCAGGACTGGGTCGTGTGCTTGTCAGACTGTCTTGCCGTCTGTCTGCACAAGAGCCGGAAGAGCCGGCGTCGGCACCAGCAATCTTCAGACGCTTCACGCCTGATGGCACGTGTGCGCTTGCCAAATTAATTTAAAGTATAGTTCACTATAACCTGTTTCGTTTCGACAGGCGCTGTGCGTGAACGAGTTTCGCGGCCTGGAGTTTGAGAGCAGCGGCAAGGCCGGCGACGTCGCCACCGGCGAGCAGGTGCGCTGGATTTGTCTTGTGCAAAGGGCAGCTCTCTCTGTCGTTTTGTGTGCTGCACGGCGGTGCTTCCTGCCGCTGGGTGATGTGAGGATCGACACTGCAAAGCACGCATGCCTGATTGATATGGGTTGCTGCCTCTGCGCAGGCTCTGGAGCGGGTCGGCTTTGGGCAGAGCACCGTCCCCAAGTGCGCCCTCGGCCAGGTGAGGGTCCCCGCCGCAGCCGGCGCTGCTGATGCTGCAGGCTGTGCCACGGCAGGTGGATCAAAGAAGCCGCATCTGACCCTCGGGCCACACCGCATCAACATCGCACAGTTCACGTGGATTTCCTGCTATGTTGTACGAAACCACGTGAGGACGCCATTGAAGCCATGACCAGTGGCCGCATCTGCGTGCAGGGGCGGGTGCTGCTGTTCAGCTACTGGTTGACCTATAACATTTTGAAATCTCGCAAGCCCAAGTTCCAGGAGCTGCAGCCGGCAGGCTCTTCGCCGCCCACCAACCTGTCCGCCGAGGCGCCCGCCTTTGTGCCCTCAGGTGCAGTTCTGAGGGGCTTTTGGTGCATCGGCTGGTTTGTCGGGTTGTGAATCATCACCATGATCATTTGACCCATCAGCTCCAATGTCAGCTCGCCAGTGTCGTGTGTGCATGTTGCATTTTTCCGCTGTGCCCGCATCTGAAGGAACTTGCAGTTTCGGATTGCGCTTCGGGATTTCAACCTGCCAGCTTCTGGGGCCGGTTCACACCACATTGAGGCGTGCGGCTTGTCTGCAGGCTCAAACGGCGGCGGGGACAGTGCCAAAGCCACCGCTTGAAAGCTGTCGCACTCGCGCCCTGCCAGGCTCGGGGACTGCCAACACACTGTTCTGATGCCGGCACTGTTCACAGACCGCCACTACGATTCCGAGTGTACAATTGCAAGCAACACCCAAAGCGAGTCTGCTTGCTGCCGCCATCTGGCTCCATTGCTGGGCGGACGAGTTCAGACGCAGCTGCTGTCGGCTGTGCGCTAAACAATTCAGCATCTAAACCCCTCTGCAACGATTCTGTGACACTCCTTGTCACTCCTTCATTCTCGTCACTTCTTCCTCCTCAGTCCTTTGGCGCTCCAAAGGACAGTGTGGCCTGCTTTAGCTTCTCCAGTGACAGCGCCTTGGGCCGCGCCTCGACTGCCTTCTGCTTCCACTCGTCGTAGCCCTGTTCGTGCACATGAAACAACATGTGTTACATAGGCACAGGACGTCTGCATGCCTTTCCGCGCCTTGACCGCCTTCTGCTTCCACTGGTCGTAGCCCTGCACAGACACAGAGCACGCACATGGCGTGCATCAGAGAGGCGGGACATCTTGAGCTTGAGTGCGTAATGCCCGGCTTGCACAGTGATTCACGTTTTCGCTTGTGTAAGAACAGTACTTACTTGGCGATTCGCTGTTGGCATCAGTGGAGGCGCACAGCGAACTGGCTGCCGCAGCTCTCAGAAACCGAAACCACTCTCCAGCTATTTGAATTCGAAGCCACTTCCACGTGCACCTTGTGCTGTTGCCGCTTTGCAGAGGGCTGCCGGTGCACGGTAGTGTGTCAACCAACGGAGCTGCAGCGTCGATGAGACAATCACCTTTCGCTTTTGCCACCTTGCGGCGGGCTGTCGGTGCACGGCGCGCAGGACGTGCGTGACCCAGCAAGCATTCAAACAAATGCTTCTTTCTGATTTTCACCTTGTCCTTTTGCCGCTTTGCAGCGGGCTGCTGGTGCATGGTGCAGCAGGCATATGAATTTCCAGGAGCTGCAGGCGAGGAGGCTGTGACGTCAAAGGACTGCCACCTTCTGCTTTGGCCGCTTTGCAGCGGGCTGCCGGTGCACGGCGCCCTCGCCGTCACTGCCCTCCTCCGCGTCCGATGCGCCTTCATCGCCCGCCGGCCTGCATATGGTTGATCGATCGCATGGCGTCAGGGCGGCTAGAGATGGGTTTGAGTGGTTTGGCAGCGGTCTCAGGCATGCTGCGGCAAGGCCAGTTCCAGTGCACACCGGAAGGACATCGGGACAGCATGGCAGCACCATTCTGCAAAACCGCTGCTATTGCGCATTTGGGGGCGGGCGCTCACCCCTGCCGGCTATCGTCGGCGTCCTTTGGTTTTCGCTTCTTTGCCTCCACGCCCTGCAAGCCCACAGAAAATATCGGCAGGCGCGCGCAGACTAGAAATGCAACCAGTCACTGGCTGTGATGCTGTCAGACACCCATGCGTGCGCAATGCTGGCCGGGCCTGCCTCAACGCGGCATGGATTTCTATGGGTTTTGTTACAATGACTTCCAGCACGCACCAGGATGTCGAAGCACAGGTCCAGCATGGAGGCCGTGACCTTTGCAAATTCCGGCTGGCTGATGCTGTGCCGCTGCAGCAGCGCCGCTCGGTCCACCTTCAGCTTCGCCTGTTTGTTGATGAACTCGGCAGGGTTAGGAAGTACAACCTTACAGGTGGGACCCTGCAACACGCAGGATGGGTGCAGCTGCTACCCTTGCCTGAGACTGCGATTTGCCAGGTTGCAGTCCACAGAGAAGACACCGCTGCGCCATCACCAGGCCCCTGGAGCCAAGATGGCTGAGGCCGCGCGAGTTGCCGATGAGTACCTTGCGTGCTGAGAGGTAGAAGGCGGCTGCTATGAAGGCGGGCCGCGAGAAGTCGGCCGCGACGCGCGCCGCGGGGGTGAGATTCCGCAGAAAGCGCTCTTTGTACAGCGACAGCGCGCGCATCGACGCCGCCTCCAGCCGCACGCACCTGCAGTACTGATTCTTTCTTCATCAACGTTACAGCCGGATATGTCCAACAAGAAAAACAGAAGTTGGTACTGCATTGACACCGCCTCCAGCCGCACTCACCTGCAGACTGGTGACGCAATGGCACTCGCCAGCTTCACACAACTTGAGACTGGTCCGGCTGCGTGCAATTCCGCAGAAGCGGTGCAAACAGCGACGTGCACAGCTGGAGATTGCAAGATGCAGCGCCCACAAGCCGCTTGTACCTCAACTCTATAACCCACCCGTACTGGATGCACAGCTCCTTCGCAGTCAGTCATGGCTCGACGCGCAGCAGCTGCTGATTGATCAGGAGAAACCAAGAAAAGCTGTACGACCTGATACGCTGAAACTCACCCGAACTGGATGCACAGATCCTTCGCGGTCAGCTTTGGTTTGACCCCCAGCAGAGTTTGCATCAGCACCATCGCCTGCGCATACGCCTGCGGGAGCAGCAGGGTTGCAAGGGGATTCAGTGTTCAGGGATGCCAGGCGACGCATCCACCAAACAGGCCTTCGGAGGACACGTGAGCTCAGGGCTTTGCGCTGGCAGGCATGGCGGCTGCTTGGAGGGCCAGCGGCTGACATCTGGCAGAGCATGTGTCTGTGCCAGAATCCACACTGGTGCGTGCACCGCCGCACCTTCTCGGGGGCGCCGCTGAGCCGCACAGCCGCTTTGTGGTCCACCGGGCAGGAGAGCCTGTGTCATTTCACAAACCAGAGTTGATTTCTATATCTTCTTTGCACCTTTTGCGCGGACCCGTGTGAGCAGCAGGCCCAGGCTGCCGGCGGCGCATGGGAGACCTGATAATGCAGGACCATTGCATCCGCCTGGCAATCATCAAATGTGCATTTTGGTTGAACCATGCATGTTGCATCATGCATGGCGCACGCTGAGCACGCCAGCTCGAAGCAGATGGCGGGCCGCGCCACCTCTCCCTGCGGCAGCAGGTTGCATTCCAGAGTCACGCATTACGCCCAGAAAGCTGTTCATTTCCAGGCAGCCGAGCTTCTGCGGAAGAATCTTGCGATCAGACAGCGTCCTGGTGTGCGTCGCATCAGGGAGGCGCTGCGCTGACGCTGTACCTGCCGAAGCGTCCCGATGGGCACCTTGACAGCCGCCAGTCGCAGCAGCTCTGCAGCCTTTGGCGCCACTGCCGAATTCTCGACGGCCAGCCGCTGCTGCAGGAGCTTCAAGGATTTCCAATCCATGCTGCACGTCGGCGCCGGCGCGGTTTCAGACTGGGCCGGGAGCGGCCGAGTGTAGCGCTCAGAGGAGGCAGGCGTTCCCAGTGCTGTGTTCAGCTGCAGTCAAGCACGATCTCTGCAATGGAATGGATGTCACTGCTAGAATCAAAGGAAGTGAAGTGAGTTGGGTAAAATCCAGCACGGATGTCTGACGCAAGCCTTCGTCTGGTGCGAGCGGATCAACTTGACGGTACAGCGAAATGTCACAGTGTGAACGTGGTGGTTTGACTGTGTCCTCGGTGCATAAAGCAGACTGCTTGTGATTGAGGCAAGCTGCATGCACTTTGAAATTGAATGCCCGGTCTCTGTAAACCCGTTCCAGCGTGGTCCAGCACCAGCGCCAGGCTGCACAACGCTCAGATTGATGCTTTACAACTGGGGGTTGCCAGTCTGATTTGTGCTGCCGACGCTGCTGTTGCAGGCTGCGAGTCACGCGCCATGTGCGGGCTCTAATCCCTGTTCTCGACAATTGAGACAGATCAGGTAGCCTCTGCCTGCAGCAGCAGCTTGACTCTTAGTCCTCAACGTCGGCTGCGATCCCCACTGATCCGCACGACCCTCCCTGGTACTCTCTCCGTGTGGGACAATTCAGAATGGGCGACCTCATAGCCAGCGAGGAGGAGCTGCAGGCTTTCAGCAGGTGCCAACGGCTTAGCTCTCACAAACAGCCCTTGCGGGCGATGCCGGAACACGCGCTGACGTGCTGACCCGAGTGATTCGCCTCAGCGCCGCCCGGACACCTGCGCAATAAATTTCTTGTAAATTAACATGCGGCACCGAAATGCCCTGAGCAGTGTCATTCAGGAGCTCATCACAATATGCCGTGCAGTGCGACGACAGAGGGGCGGAAGGTCACGCCGGCACTGCGCGGCGTCATCGCCGAGATCGCCACCAGCGGTGTCCTAAGGTCCGTTGCGTTGTGCGGGAGTCTGGTGCCACTGGCAGGAGCAAGCATACACGCGTGCCAGAGTGGGGTGGCTAGGGCAGCTAGAGCCGCTGCGCCCTTGCGGGCGGCAGCACCCGCCGCGCACTTCCCTGCTGCGCACAGCATCTTGGCAAGCATGCAATCCACACTGGGCCCAAAGTCTTACACATCCTTTGTACAATGCATATGCAGGTACCCGTGGAAGCTGGTGCAGGCGCTGATGGGCGACCTCATGGAGCAGGTGCTGCTAGACTTTGAGGCGGAGGCGCACGTGGAGGTGCGACAATTATATTTGCATATTTTCTATCGCCCCCTTTCGATATGAATATAAGATAGGAGCACGGCACGACAGATCGATGCGCCACACCGGTGCTGGGGTGCTGCCAGCGGTCGCACCAACCCGCCAGCATGTGGTCGCAAACCCCTTGCAGCGTCTGTCGAACCGACACCTCCCAACATGTGCAGCTGCAGCCGCAGCTGCAGCCATACAACACAGCAAGCACAGCGATGGATCGGCAGCCTGGCGCAGTCAGCAGACCCCTCGCACATGGCTTGACAGGTTTGTTTTGTTGAAACCTGCCTCTCAGTCTTGAACAAATGTATTCCGCAGGTGGGGCCGCCAAAAGCGGGCATGAAACCCCCCAAGGCAGCTCCGTTTGGAGCGCGTACACTTTCAAATGGAAAGCAGGTATAGCTCGGCAGCCCCGCACCATACGTAACTACGAATGATCCTGAGGCGCATGTGCAGGTGGGGCCGCCATCTGGCGGCGAGGCTGGGCTTCAAGGCTCGACAACCTCTTGCATCCCAAGATATTCAAAACCATGACTGTGCAGGTGGGGCCGCTGCAGGCGGGCATGGGTCCGGAGGCGGCAAAGCAGATGCGCGCGCACCTGGCAGCAATGCTGGCGAAACGCACGCGGGGGCCGCCTTTCACGTTGCAGCGCTTTGCGGAGCTCCTGCTGGCGCCCAGCAAGCAGTACAGCCGCTTCGACAAGCTGGTGAGTGTGCGGAATATTTGTAAAACTCTGTGAAACCCCAACTTTGTGAAACCCCAACTTTGTGAAATCCCAACCCTGTGAAACCCCAACCCTGTGAAATTCCAAAGTCCCCCAATCCGGAAAGCCTGTGCCTCTTTGCGATTCTCATTCGGTGGGCCTTTGAGAAGCTGGCGCCCAGCAAGCAGTACAGCCGCTTCGACAAGCTGGTAAGCGCCCCCCTCCTGTGTTTGTGTATGAACGGTTCTCTATTGGATGGCTGTTGCACAGCCGCCCTTACGCGAATTCGAGGAGCTGCGTCGGCTTTCGCGTGTGGCGTCACGGACACGAGTGGAGCGTGTCCCAGGTGTTGGCGCTGGGAACACAGCAGCTGATGACCAGTGTTGGTGCGTCAAACTTAGCAGCAAGGTCTGAAAACGCCCGTCATCGTTACCCATCGTAAGAGCTGTCATGACATTGTGCAGGCGCTGGCACTGGAGAAGCAGCTCACAGTGGTGGGGTTGTTCCAGCCGACACTTGCCCCCCCGCCGCGGCCGCGGCTGTGTGAGCTGCCGCCGGTGAACGAGAACCCGCCGCCGCCCGACGTGGGTGCTGCGGCGCCGAGCGGCGGCGGCGCCGGTCGCGCGCCGCTGGCCGGCGCCAATGGGATGCTGGCCAACGGCGGCGACGATGCGGTGCGGAAGCAGGATGCAAGGGGGAAGTTGAGCAGCAAAACCGCAGATTTGTCAAGCCTGTTCGCGTGGCACCAATGCCATGTTTGAACAAGTATTATCCATTTTTCTGCTATGTTGCCTGGGGACCAAAACCCGAGGCTTTGGCTTGCGGCATCTCCGCAGGCGCGAGCTGTGGCGGGGGGCGCCGGCGACGGCTTCACAAGTGCCATGCACTCCGCAGCAGAGACGACCTTCATCAACGCCATTTTCTCTGCGCCCAACACCAGCCCGCCTCGGGTGCGAGCCGCGACTGCCAGCACAGGCTGCCAGTTTGTGCATCGCGCAAAGCTGTGTGCAGCAAAGCACACCCTGCATCAACCCCGCTCATGCACATGGTTTGAGCTTCTCAAAACATGTGCTCATAGAAGCTCATAAATGCGATGTAAGAAGCCTTCACCTCCATCTTACGTTCTGCACTCGAGTCCTATCGCGCCTGCATCCATTCCTGCATGCCCCGTCCCTGCACGCCCACGTTCCTTCAATTTCTGCACGTCAGGCGGAGCGTGGCGCAGCAGCAGCGGCGGCGGCGCCAGTGCAGCAGTCGGCCGCAGCGCAGGCGCTCGCGGCTGACCCCGTTCAGGTGGACATCGGCCCTCAGCCCGCGGCGGCGCCCGCGGCGGCGGAGTTGGCGGAGCCCGCGGCAGCTGCGGGCGCCGTGCCGGCGGCAGACGCGCGGCCGGCTCCGATGGACTCGGAGCCGGGCGCTTCACCCGCAGGCCCGCTGCTGACGGGGGCATCGGCTGCAGGCGAATCAGCAGGGCCGTCCGCTGAGGCGATGGAAATCGACTCGCGGCCGGCAGCTGCAGAGGTCGGCCCGGCAGGGGCGGCGCAGCCCGCCGGGGCGGTGGCGGCGTTTGAGCGGCCGGCGACGATGGAAGCGCAGCCAGCTGCAACGTTGGCGGCGGAGCCAGCGACTGCAACTGGTCCGCCGGCAGCAGCCGCGCGGCCTGAGCAGGAGCAGCTCGCAGGCAGTGAAGCAGCGACGGAGGGGTCGTCATTGGCAGCGGCTACGAGAGCAGCGCCAGCAAAGTCGTGAAACTTGATGCTCTGGCAAGGCTGCTATTGCCACTAGTCTTGTTGGAGCTTTGCACGTACATAAAGCGTGTTGCTTGACACCTCCTTCCTCAAGGCGTTTACTGAATAATGCTGAATTAAACATTATAACAAAGGTCTGGGACTGAACACAAACATAAACGAACAGGAGAGCGCCTGATCTGTTGCACTCTGCAAAGCTGTGAGTTGGGAACTTGCAAGTTCTGGGACTGTGGGGACCAATCTGCCTCGGACAATACGCCTTCTCCACGATAGCATTCGCGTCACTTTCGCGCATGCAGGCTGAAACAACAGCAAGAGGAAACTTCATTGCATCCGCTCGACAATAGGACAGCATGGCGTCGGCCAGGTGTTCCACAAGAGGACAGCATGGTGTCGGGCTTTCGAACCGGATATCGATAACGATGAGAACAACGCAATGCTTGAAGATGCAACCAATGCTAATGCGATTGCTGCGGCGCAGGCTCGAAGCACTCCTCGGCGAGCTGCAGAGCTGCGGTACTGCTGACAAGGCGCGCGTCGCAACGGTGCTGCAGGCTAGAGATGTTCGACCCCCGAAGCGGCGCCACCCCTTCTCAGCAGCAGCTCCTCGTGCTGACGACTGGTGTTCAGGGCGTTGCAAAGGCTCTGAGCTCGCCAGGCGTGGCTGCCATGCTTGCTGCGCGGGGCGCGGCAGATGCATTTAGCACCCTGGCCGTCTTTGTGTTGAGCAGCATCGATGCTGGTTGCCTGTCTCCGGGCATGACCGGCGCGCCTCATGCCGGCCCCACACTGCCGAAGCTGCTGTCATGGGCCCAGGCAGGCCTGGAGGCGAAGGCGGAAAACCCTGTCGGCAGCTCCTTGGGCTAGTGGCACATCTGGACGGCGGCTCGTGCCTTCAGGCCGCTTTGCCACTCTGGCCGCCCTGCGCGCATGTGCATCTGCCGGCCTTGCGCCCAAGCTGCTGCTGCTGCTGCTGCCGTGGCCGTCGCAGAAGCCGCCTCCGAGTACAAGCGCGGCCACAACAGCTCAAGCTACCGGCCTGCGTGCTGTCTGCAGTCTGATGCGTGCCATTGCGGCCAGTGACGCGGGTTTCAGGAAGGCGCTTGCGCAGCCTGGCGGCCCTGCGGAGTGGGCGCCTGCCGAGGAAGCCTGGGCTGCAGCCGGCGCGCCAGAGGCGCTGTGGCGACGGCCGCTGGAGCAGGTAGCGGCGCTGCTGCCGCGATCGTCGGCCGAGGCGCAGGCGGGTCCAACGAGTGCGAACGATGCGAAGGCTACCGAAAATGAAAAGAGCTGCTGAAGGTGTGTTGTCAGAGGGTCCAGGAGTTCTGAGGCTGTTCTGAGGCAGATCCTGATCCGATGTGGCGGCTGCTGAACGTGTCTTGCAAGAACGTTTCTCAAATTGGCACAGCAATCTGACGCACTGTGGTGTTTGCATGCGTCCCGGGAGGAGGAGGAGGAGGAGGAGGCCGCTAGCGGTGCAGACGGCGCACAGTCCTAGCGCAGCAAGAGGAAGAAGGGGGCGGCCCGCCAGACAGTGAGCCCAGCTGAGTCTGCTGTCACTGAAGCCGCTGCCGCCGCCGCTGGCGCTGAACCGGAATCGCCTGGCTTGCAGCCCGGGCCGCAGCAGCAGCTGGCGCAGCTGCAGGCACATGATGGACTATGGTGTCCACTCACATAGGTGCGGCATTGCGCTGTCAACTCTGAAGTGCTGCGTTGAGCAACACTGAAAGACCGTTCCGTGTTTTGAAAGTTCCGGTACAATTGCACTGGAGCTTGTCCTGTGCTCTTGATCTGTTGTGTGTCATGGCTCACTGATCCTGCATCTGCACTGTGGTGCGCAGGTGGACATGCCGACACTTGCGCAGTCAATGCATTATCCATAGACAGGTGTCGGTTGATGGGACCGCCAACGCCAGCATACCAAGTAGCATTTCCCAGTCCTAGATGATGACCGGGAGACGGGCTGCGAGTGATGATTGCTGTAGCTAGGGAGCGCTGTATATGTTACAACTTCGGCAAGCACATCTTTGTCGCAGCTGCGCATCAGCACAGCGCACGCAGTGAAGGGCTGTAAGCGAGAATCAAGACCCCCTCGCACCACCTTTATGACGCCATCGATGATTCCCACTGCTCCGAACCAATGGCATCCAACCAGTTTGCCGCGCTCGTGGTGTGCGCCACACGGGCATTCGCTCTGACGCCGTGTTCAAACCCCTCACTCACATGCCATGCACTGCTGGTACCAAATCCTGTACTACGTAACACTCTTCTCCCGTTTGCTCTTCTCCCGGCCGTTCACTCCTCCGCCGCCTCCTGCGGCGTGTAGGCAAGTTCCGCCGGCGGCCGCTGCACCTCCAGTACACTGGCTATACACTCTTCTCCATTTCACTCCTTCGCCGCCTCCTGCGGCACGTAGGTCAACCCCGCCCGCGGCCGTACACTAGCTGTACTCGTACACTCTTGATCAGTTCACTCTTCTGCCGCTTCCTGTGGCGCATAGGTCAGCCCCGCCCGTGGCCGCCGCACCGCGCCGGCCAGCCAGTGCGCCGCCGGCGGCCCGGCGCCGGCGCCGACCGGCAGCCTGTCCCTGCTAAACCCTTCCTCCCTGTCCCTAAACCCTTCCTTCGCGGCTCGCGCCGCCGCACGCGCGGCCTCGTGCGCCTCGGGCACCCCCCAGGGGTCGATAAGCACAGCCTCCGCGGCCGCCCAGGCGCCTGGGTCCAGCTTGGCCCGCTTGGCAGCGCCTCGCGGCGAGCGCGGCGGCCTGTCTGCAGAGTTTCGATTAGCTGCTGCATCCCGAGGGCTAATCGGCTGGCCGCCGGCCTGCGGGCTTGCGAAGGGGTCGGCCGCTTCCGCTCTGGCGGCGGCGGCGCCGGCGGCGGGGCGCCGCTCTGGGCCGGCCGGCGGCAGCGCCGCGCCGGGCGGCAGCGCCACCGGCAGGCACGTCTGCAGCCGCAGCGCCGCGCGCGCCGGCGGCTCCGCCGCGGCAGCGTCGAGCTGCAGCCGGCTGCAGCCGGCAAACTGCGCCACCTCCCGCAGCTTGGTCTGCGTCGGTAATGAAGCCGCGTCTTCAGCATGCGCATGCCATCGACAGGCTCGTCTCTGGAGATGGGAGCAAGCACGAGATTCACGTTCAGAGACTGCAATCGGAGTGCCTGTATGCTGAATCTCGCTTTGCAAGTCGAAACGTCTGTGTGCTGCTGATGCGTCCCAACCTGAGCGTGGACATGTGCATGACTTGGACGCCATGCCCTGGTGAGCACCTGCAGAAGGCTCGGTGGAAAAAACTCCAGAACAACACTGACACATATATTCACCTGGTTGCCCTGGAGCCAGGCCCTGCAGCGCCAGCAGCCACTGCTTCATGGTATATCAAGCGAACTATTGAAGTCGTAGGTTATCATGGAGGGAATCAACCATACCTGGTTGCCCTTGAGCCAGGCTGGCCAGCTGCCCGGCAGCAGCCCGCCCAGCAGTGCCAGCAGCCGCTGCGGCAGCGGCTCCCCTGTGGCGGCCGCCGCCGCCGCCGCGGCCGCGCCCTCCGCGCCGCCTTCTGCCGCGGGGTCTGCGGATGCCCAGGGCGCCAGCGCCAGGCTGCAGTACCCACATCAGTTGGACAACAGCCGATATGCTCCAGGAAAGACTACTGCAGTATCACGCTGCGCAAGCACCATATATTAGCTTATGTGTGACCAGCCCGCGGTCTCCATATGCGTTCAGTGACAATCGTGTGTGGATCGAATTGAGAGGCCTTGCAGGGGCTGCCTTGACGGGGAACAGCATTCGACTGACCGCTGGCACTGTGAAACCTGCGCGATACCAGCCTCACCTGAGGAGGATGGGCACCAGGGTTGTCCGAAGGTTTTTCTCAGGTGCCGGCTCCCTGTCGGCATACACCAGCGGCAGCAGCGGCGACAGCGCGCCCAGTCGCAGCCACAGCGCCGCCTGCAGGCCCGCCGCTGCGCTGCCGCCGCCGCCACCGTTGGAGGCGGAGGCTGAATGCCCATGACCGGCGGGCGGGCTGCTGATAGAGCGGCTGTTGGCGGCAGCCGGAGAGGTGTGCGCCAGCTGCTGCAGCTGCTTCACGAGGGCTTCGGCAAACTGCAGGCGCGAGCCATCAGACTCAGTGTGGACATCTCGGACATGACATTGTGAACAAGGAAGGGCTCGGGACTGCTGCCGGGTAGACCTCTCGTATGAAGCGTAACCAGTTGGCAACAACAGACTGGGTAGAATGCATGGCAGGTGCCGTCATGCACAGGTGCCCATCGTGCATGGAGGATGGCCCGCCACTCATCCACAGCTGCGCACCTCCCGCTGGCGGGCAGGCGTGCTGCGAGCGAGACCCGCCAGAGCGGCGTCCACAAAGCCGGCCTCCAGTGCGAATGGCTCATCGGCTTTGGCGGCCGCAGCGCTTCTGGCGCCCTGTGGCAGCACCGCCCGCAGCGGCCGGCCGCCGTTGGACGCCGCCTGCGCCATGCACATGCAAAACCTGGCTCACGAGGTGCTGCGCAATGAGTTGCGCTGGCATGGACAACACCTACCTCAGCTGAAGCTGGCGCTGCTAGGCAAAGGCAGGGAGCGATAAGATATCAAAGACTCAATGTAATGCTGATGGTCACGATGAACCACCGTACGGTCTCTCCAACGTCAAGCTGCCAAGGCGCTGCTCGTCAGTACCTTGGCGACCATGCTTCGGAGGCCACTTGCCAGCCGACAGAAGCCATCAGCATCGGTAGTTGTAGTAGGGAGGTTTGGCGTACTCCCAATGTTGTTGCCATGACAGGATCACACAGCTGACGCATCACCCATCTCAGCCTGAGTTTGCACCATACAGCGTAGCGACATCGGCAAGGCCTTTTCTCTGGACGCCTACACAAGCGCGGACTATTGTGCCGCAAGGCCAGGCATTCATCCGCCGCTACACCTTTTGACAATAAGACGTCTGAGCTAAGAGCCCAAGGACACAGGGCCAAAATTTAAAATCACAGGAAGAGACTCTCCCCACCTGCAGCGCCCACAGCTGCAGCTGCAGCAGGTGCTGACCCAGGCCCCGCCCCAGCACCCAGGCAAGGCGCGCCGCCACCGGCGCGATGCCCGGCCGCGCCGCCAGCTCCTCCAGCACCTCAAGTACACACATTATAGCTAGTTTGTGGACACTTTCAGGTCAGCAGATTAAACAGCGACCCAGGCGAGGCGCGCCACTACAGGTGCAGTGGCCGGCTGCGCCACTACTTCCTCCAGCAACACAAGCATTATCTCATGCAGTTCAACACATGTTGCCAGATCGGAGTGTTGAACTCTCCGAAAGACGGGATGGCAGCCCCGCCATCAGTGGGCGCCGCTGGGTTCGTCAAAACGCGTGCGTTGCAATTGGATGAGCGCCCTGAGCAGATGACCAGCGGGATGCAGCAGTCCACTTTGAAACGACAGCTGGTGGCCATCATGTGGCATTTTTAAAACCAGTAAAGCCCACCTGGGAGACGAAGCGCTTCTCCACCTCGGCGGCGGCGCCCGCGGCGGCCGCGGCGGCTGCCACCGCTGCCGCCATCGCATCGTCAGGGCGGCCCGTGCGTTGCAAGTGCTCAGTGTACACCTGCAGCAATATGTTGAAATCGGTCAGCCGCCAGGCGCATTTGATGAAGTACAAGCAGACGCTTTCATAATGTCAAGGAAGTGTCTTTTCGCCAGGATGCTGAGCCTTGATGATCTCGGGTATGCGTGTGCAAAGTGTGCGATTGCTGAGGCACAACACCCCTCACGGTTGTGTTCCTTTCACAGCGCGCATGCCTGAGCCGTGCAGCCACTTGGTCTGACACATCCCAGGACATGGGGTGAACATTGCTCTTACAGGCCCTAAAATAGCGCTACCTGGTCGTCCAGCAGCAGGCGGCAGCACAGGCGCATGGCGGCGGCGTTGGCGGGCGTCAGCGCCGCCAGCAGCCGCCCCGCCTCCGCGTGCAGCTGCGCCATCGTCGACGCGGGCGACGGCGCCTGGCCAGGGTTTACGGCCGGCTGGGTCCAGGGTTTAGGGCTGCCGCACAGCAGTGCAGCCACCAGCAGGCTGCGCGCACCGGGAAGGAGCAGTCAGCATTCCGGCCCATACCTGTGTCGCCACACTGCTCCTTTGATGCAAATCTAGGCAGTAGAAGGCGCTGCACCGTTGCGGGCAGAGAAAAAATGAATTGCTGCTGCAGGGGCATGGATCCCGGTGCAGCCCACAGCAGGCCGCAGCTTGCCCCCAAATGTGCACCCAGTTGCCAGCCCTCCTTCGGGGTTGGAAGGGTTTTCATTGGGTTTCAATGGTAGTTCCTCACCGTGCCGGGATACCGGGCGGCCGACCGCCAGGTCCGCCCGGCTGCGGGCGGTACCAAGGCGACCCGGCGGCGTTTAGTTTCTCGTACAGCGCCTGCGATAGATACGAGATTCGCCCAAGCTCCAGGATGATTAAATGAATGGCAGAACGCAACACGTTACAGCTGCCAGGTGTCTGCGCGTACCAGAAGTTCACATCGCCTTGTATTAGTTGACATTAGATAATGGAACCTGCCTGAGGCTGCCGCAGGAGCACCGCCGCCAGCGGCGCATGGCCCCACAGCGGCGCCCAGGGGTCCAGGGGTCTGGGGTCTAGGGTTTTAGAGCTGGTCGCCGCCGATTCCACTTTGGCTGCGCCTGCGGGCTGCGCCGGGGCTGCTGCGGCGGCCACGCACAGCCCCGTCGCTGCGCCGACAGAATCCAGGGCCGCCCACACCGCCACGAACGGCATCTGGCGCTGCGCCGTCACGAGCGCCGCTGCCTCGCCTGTGGAATTGTGTTGAGGGTTCATGCAGTTGTTTCTTCTGCGAGAGAACAGACCATCAGTCTGGCACGGTGCCCCCATGCAGTGGGTGCGTTGGCAGGCATCGACACCTTGCTGCACTATGATTGTCTCAGCCTGCCTGGCGGGATGTGACGGTTGGGGCGGCCCAGCAGCAGGACAAGCCAGGGGACGCAGCCGCCGGCCGCTGCGAGCGCAGCGTCCACTCGCGTCAGCCCACCTGCTACGCAGCCCACCAGCAGCGCGCCTGCCTGCAGCAAAGTCTTGAGCCTGTTGACACTCTCGATTTTCGCATTGCCAGAAGACGGAGCTGCAGCGTTCCACCCGCTGATGCAGGATGACAAGCAGACATTCGGGCGCACACACAGACCTGTCAAGCTTCGGCTCCTTCCTAACAGCAGAACCCTGTCACGATCTCCCGGCTGCAGCTGTTATGCAGAACACATCGAACCCTGTCACATGCCTGTGGCCGCAGGTCCAGCTGCTGTGAGGTTTCCTGCTGGAACTTGCAGCGGCAGCAGGCGATGACCGCCCGCTGCAGTGGGGAGGCGTCCCCGCCAGCTGCAACGCCGCAGCCCGCCACCGCCGGCGCCAGCAGCGTGCCGAGGTGACTGAGCACCGCCACATGCAGCTGCAGCGCCTGTTCTGCGGCGGCGGCGGCGGCGGCCGCAGCCGCCGCCGCGGCTGCCACTGCCGCTGCTGTCGCCGCTTCTGTTGCTGCCTGTGCTGCTTCGTCGGCTGCCGGCTGCGCATGTGCGCCATCGCCCGGAGACCTGACGTCGCCACCTGCTGCGCTACCGGCAGTGCCGCCGCCCGCCCCGGGGGCAGCGCCACTGTCGGCGCCGGCAGCGGCAAAGCCGCGGCGCGCGGCGTGCGAGTAGCTCTGGAACAGGGTTTCCACGAGCGCTGCGTGGCAGGCGTTGCCGCTGGCCGCAATGCCGCCGCCGCCAATGCTCTGCGCCCAAGCGTGCAGCTTGCGCGCCACCTGTGCAGCAAAGTTGGGCCGTGTGCGATTTCCATTTCTGCGGTGGCGCTGCGGTGATGAGTCCTTCGATCAGGATTACAACGATAACTAAGCTGTAGGGCTGAAGACCAACACAAGGGGGGGAATTGACAAGAGACACCTAAACCCTTTGATCTGCTTGTGCCTGTCGAAAAGCCTTACCTGCCAGGCCGCGCCGGCAGGGACGGACTCCTCGTGCAGCGGGGCGCAGGCGTCAGACAGCGGCCGCCGCCAGGCAAGCGGCGCCTGCGGCGGCGGCGGCGGCGCGGCCGCGGTCGGCAGCGACGGCAGCGCCTTGGAGGCCGACGCCAGGCGCAGCGCCAGCCAGTGCGAGGGGTGCTGCTGGCATGCGGCACCCAGCCACGCCTGCACATCCTGCCTTTCCCTGCAGTCCAGACAACTTTCGATCAGGTCTAGTTGCGCTGCATTGTGACATATCATTTCTCGAACCAGGCCCAGCGCCAGCCAGTGCGAGGGGTGCTGCTGGCATGCCACGCCCAGCCGCGCCTGCACATTTCTGCTGCTCCCTGCAATCGACATTCATATATAGTTTTCAAAACCAGCCACACATCGACGACGACAGGGCAGCCGCAACCTCCTCAGCAATGTCAGTTGAATGGCAGCTCTGCGAGGCGACAGCACCCTGCAGGCGGCTCCATGTCGTATGTCCATTTCCATGCGTCCAAAGGCTACAGTGGGAACAGTCTTGACCACATCCCACGCACCTGAGGCCGCCCACCAGGTCGATGCGTAGGCGTACAGCGCGGCGGCAAAGCTGCCCGGCTGCAGCGGCCTAGTAAAACCCTAAACCCTGTCACAGTGGCTTCATTACACGCACCTGAGGCCGCCCACCAGGTCGATCGCGTAGGCGCACAGCGCTGCGGCAAAGCTGCCAGGCTGCAGAGGCCGCGCGGTGGCCCAGGCCGCCTGCGTCGCCCCGTCGAGCGCTGCCGTCGCCAGGCCCGCCGCCGCGATCGCGTCCTGCCGCCCCCGCAGCCCCGCCAGCAGCGTACCAGCGGCGGGGTCTGGCGGCACGGCTGCAGAAAGTGCAGATGATTGTGATTTGTGAGACAAAAGCACATTGTGGGCGATTGCGTCCGGCCGTCCCCGCAGCCGCGTCAGCAGCGCGCCCACGGCCGGTCTGGCGGCACGGCTGCCAGATTGCAGGTACATGTGGAACATGAGACAAAAGCACATGGTGGACCATAGCGTCCTGCCGCCCCCGCAGCCCCGCCAGCAGCGCGCCAGCAGCAGGGTCCGGCGGCACGGCTGCAGAATTGAGGACAGATGTGAAATCTACGACACAAACAATGCTGTGGGCAATCGCGTCCTGCCGCCCCCACAGGCCTGTCCGCGCCCTCCGCCGGGTCCGGCGGCACCGCTGCGAGATTGAACAGATGTGTGAAACGAGAGACAGAAGTACTGTGTATTCGGTGTTGTGTGCTGTGTGTGTGCATGAAGATCGGACTTATCGGGTGCAAGGCCAGCAGCGCGGCCGCGGCGGGTTTCGGCGACACGGCTGCAAAACGAAAAGCCACATGCAAGAGATGTGGGCTGGCGCAGGCACCTGTCGAGTCGCCGCCGCTGCCGGCACTGCAGGACGATACTGCCGCCCCACCAGCAACTTTTTTGCAGATGCCCAACTCCAAATTCTAAATCTCAACTTGCCAGTGGATTCGCTGCCGCTGCCGGCTGTGTCAGACGACAGCGCCTTCCCCACCAGCAGCTTCAGACAGCCATTGGCAAAGATTGACAGCAGCGACTTTCACTTGAAGCGCACCGGTGGGGTCACCGCCGCTGCCGGCGGTGCGAGACGACAGCGCCTCCCCGACCAGCAGCTGCGGCACCAGGTCCAGTAAACCCTGCGCCGCCTCTGCTGCGCCGCCGCCGGCGTCCAACACGGCCAGCAGCCCGCCCAAGCCGCCGGCGCCGCCGGAGGAAAATGCGGCCGCGGGCAGCGCAGCCGCCAGGCGGCGGGTGAGACATGCCTTCTCCCAGGGCCTGCGCAGATTGTACAAGCCTGTGAAACGGGTGGTGGTGTTGCGGAGCCTTGCCGCCCTGCCGTCAGGCAGATGTACTGACAGATGAAGTGCCACAGTGGAGAACAGGCCCGTCTTGGCAGGCAAGCCGTCGATGATGTCGAGCTGGCCGGTCGCAGCCGTCGGGGAGAACACGCTGAGGCTAGTGTATGTAAGGCCTCACCTGAGGCCGCGCACAGCCGCGAGCAGCTCGGGCAGCGTCCCGAGCAGCGGCGGGCCAGGGCCGGCAAGGCTTGCCGCCACCTCACTCCTGCGACCGTCGGCATGGTCGTCGGCTTCAGGCCGCAGCCCCAGTATCGTGTCAGCTGCTCGCTGCACGGCGCGCAGGCGATGCTGCCGGTCGGCCGCCGCGGCGCTGCCTGCCGCCGCCGGAGTTGCCCCTGCCGCTGCCGCTGCGGCGTCTGCCGGGCTGTCGTCTTCCGCCTTGCGCTTGGCCGGGAGCAGCGGCGCCGACGCAGTCCGTGCGGCCTTCTGCACGACGCGGCCGCGGCCGCCAATGCAAACGCAGCGGTCTATCGCGTAGCGGCGGCGGGCGGCGCTCCAAGGCGCCGCCCCAAAACCCTGAGCTGGCGGCTCGGCGTCCTGCTCCAGGGTGGGCAGCTGCAGCTGCGGGTGCAGGTGCTGCAGCACCTCCCTGCACAAACAGTTGTTACGGAAATTTTACACTATCGTTCCAGGCTGGGTTGGACCCACTGCCCCGTCAAGCTGACCGACTGCACTGCACCCGACCGCGAATTGCACAGACGACTCCGTCAGAGGCACTGCAGAAAGACGACACACTGGAGCGCTGCAGACCTGTGCAGGCGGGCTGAGGCGGCCGCGGAGGCGCCTGCGCCGGGTGCAGGCCGCAACGCGCCGGCGGCCACCCGCAACAGCAGGTATGCCGCCGGGCACAGCAGCCCGGCCTCCGCAATGCGCACAAGCAGCTCGCCCATGCCGCCGTCCACGCCGCCGCTGCTGCCGCCGGTTGCGCCGCCCGGGGTGCAGCCTCCCGTGCTTCCAGCTTCCTCCCAGTCCAGCCACGCCATGATGGCACTGCGCGGTTTTCACCAACGTGTCAGCATTGAACTGTGAATGGTAGTTGGCGCAACTGGCAGCAGGATGACGTCGGGAACTGCGTCGGACAAGAATGCAGGTTTGTTCAAAACAATCCCAACAATCGGTGCCATTCTGGGGGTGTCGAGTGCGTGGCAGCGGGATTTGAGGAGACGGCCGCGCACCCCTGCAGCGGCGTGGCGGCGGTGCCATCGTCGCGCGCGGCCGCCGCCGCCAACTTGCGCAGCAGCGTGACGGCAAAGAGAGACCGCAGGCCCTCTGCACACCCTGCAAAAAAGACAGAAGTGACACAGATGACGCCAACTTGTTCACAACCCCGTCTCAAGCTTTCAACCCCATGTGATCGTCGAGATAGGACCACAATCAATGTCACACCACACGCAGATCAACTTGCAGGGTGCTCACAACGAGGGACAACAAGGTAGCGTGCTCACGGCGATCTACCTGCGGAGCCAGGGGCGGGGCCGCAGTCGCGGCGCGCGTCCAGCGCTGCGGCGACGCTCGCCAGCGGCCGCGCCGCGCCCCACTGGCACACCAGCCGCACCATCTCTTCCTGCGCATGTTCAGCGGCATCATGGCTGACTAAGTGTCTTAATCACCCCTAGCGGCATGTTTCCTGTCACTTTCGTCATCAAATGTGTCTGGCGTTTTGGAAACCCAGTGGGCGAAAAGCTGCGTCTGCAGCAGCGCCCGCAACACAAGCGCTCCTGGGGCTGAAGATGCTCTCGTGGCAACGCAGGAGATGTGGAATTTCACACGCGGGATGGAATACAGATTGAACGGTGTTTTCCACCTGGAGCTGCGCCGGCGGCAGGCCGCGCGACACATGTGACTTCAGTGCCTCCAGCGTCGCGGCGGGGCAGCAGATGGGCAGTGCGGCGTCCAGCGCCGAGAGTGCGTCCGCCTCGCTGTACGACAGCACCCTGCAAAGATAAGCAAAAAAGAAAACAGTAAGAGATTGAACACATCTCTTACTGGAATTTGTTCACTAGAACATCAGCGCCAAAGTGCGTCCGCCTCGCTGTACGGCAGCGAATTGCCGGCAACAAGACGAAGGAAGGCTCGTCACAAGAAGCAGGCTTCATTGCCAGAAACAGGCTGCATTCGCATTACCAACTGTGTGTAGAGTTTATACATAGTGGTGGGAAAAAGAGACATTAAATTTGCCTGCCTCCGCCTCTGTGTAAGCTGCATCAGATGCCACATCAGTGTTTGGTCACAGGCAAAACGCACCTCGCGGTGACGGCCGACGCCAGGGCGCGGATGCTGGCCTGCGCACCGGCGGCCGCATCCGCCGCCGGCTCGAAGCGAGCGCATCTGGTGATGCCCGGCGGCAGTGGCGCGGCAGCGCCGGGCGGCGCAATCTGGCTGGGCAGCGTCAGCGCCGCAAGCGGCGCCGCGGTCAGCAGCGCCTGCAGCAGCTGGCCCAGCGCCTGCCGCGCAAAAGTTGTCGGCATCTTCCTGAAGCGTCTATCAACGACGAGGCCACCTTGGCATCCAGAGCAGCACTGGTGCATCAAACTGTCGTCAAATTCAACTGAGTGCAGACAACGTCTGCATGGAAGCGCTTTCACGGGCAAGTGTGCGCACCTTCTGCAGGCGTTCTGCCACAAGGGGGATCGCGCCCGCAGCCGCAAGATGCTGGAGGCGTGCAGTGACAGCGTCCACAACCCGACGCACGTGCGCCGTTGACAAAGACGCCTCCTGTTTTGAAGATCACACTGCGGGCTGGACGACAAATTGGGAGCTGCCGTGCAACAACCGACTCTGCCGTTGTGCATGCCATGTCCAGTTGGCACTGTCTGCCAGTGATTTTCACACTGCTGTGTCCGCACCAGGCATGGTCAAAGTAGAACCATCACAAATGAAGGTCTCCCAAAGACAAATGCATAATACGTTCGATATATGTCCAATGACCATGGCAGCGGCCGCAGGTGCGCACCCACAGGGACGCCTGCAACAGCGGCAGCACAGCGGCGGCGGCAGCATGGCCGCTGTCTGCGCCGCCGTCCGCCAGACGCGGCAGCGCCCACGCCAGCAGCTCCTCAACAGAAAGCAGGCCCTCGGCAGCGCTGGCGCCCGCCAGTCGCACCAGGTAGCGCCACGTCTCTGCCGACTTCCTGCATCTTCCGGATCTTTCTGATAATGTATGGTATCAGGACTCATGACCATTGGAGCCCGCCAGTCGCACCAGATAGCGCCACGTCTCCGCCGACTTCCTGCGCGTGCTGGGGGATTCATCAAACCATTGCTTTCAATTATGTTAATGGGACTACATAATACATCGGCGGCGCTGGCGCCAGCCACTTGCACCAGGAGAGCCACATATCCGCTGATTCACTGCATGAGAATTCACTTGAGCGCTGGCCGGATTGTGCCAGGACTTGCAGTCGAACCAGGCATCGCTGGCTCCAAGTGTGCTGACCATTGTGTCGGACCATTGCCTCTTGTTGCTATTGTGAGCATTTGGAGGCTGGGTGCCGGCGAAAGCTGGGACATGCACACTGATTGCACCTGGCAGCCTGTGTGCATTGCAGAGGGTGACAATGCCAAGGCCATGCATGCGCCAGGAACGCCTACACCAACTCGGCAGTTGCAATTGTGTTGCGGCGGCGCATGCACCTGCCAAGCACAGGCTCCAGGCCGATTTGCAGCCAGCCGCCGCATGTGTCCTCGTCCATATCTGTCGCAGCTGGCGCAGCAACCGCAGTGCCACCGGGGTGGGAGCCTCTGGCGGCGCCGGCGCCTGTGGTAGGGTTTAAGCCCGCGGCGGACGGCCGGCTGCGTGGATCCGCCAGGATGCTGCCCATAAAGTCGGTCAGGTGCTGCGTCCACTCTCGCGCCCGCGCCTCCGGGTCGCTCCTTCGTGAATGAATATGTGAGCAGATTCAGATAAGATAATTTGAATATATATATATATATATATATATATATATATGCGGTGTGCTGGTGGTACCCCTGGAGTCGGTCAGGTGCTGCGTCCCCTCCCTGGCCCGCGCATCCGGGTCACGCTTGTGGCACAGAGTATGATGCCGCAGTCGGCCGGCGCTTGGACAAGTACTCACGATGAAGCGTGAGAAGGTACGAGTTGCTATTGAGACTTCACGAAGGTTTGCAAGCTCGAAGCTGATTCGTGAAGATAAACTGCACTGCTGGGAGCTGGTGCAGCCTTGAGCATGGCCTTCCAACTGGTCATCGGCATGATGAGCTCATCTTGAAAAGTGCTGACACACACAGTGTTGAAATTGCAGGCCTGTGCGCACCGGTTGCGGCTGAAGTAGACAAGGCGGGCGAACCAGAGGGCGCGCGCCACGGGCAGGCGGTGCGACAGGAAGGCCTCGAACATTGTGCGCCGGAAGTAGCCGTGCGGCGCCCAACCCCCCTCCAGCAGCTTGGCCAGCGGCGCGCCGCCCGCAAGCTCCTGCAGGTGAAGCGTGTAAGCGTTTGTGAGCAATTTGGGAACTACAGGGTGCGCCGGAAGTAGGCGCGTGGCGGC